>ENA-OPBE01000759-OPBE01000759.1-human-gut-metagenome-genome-assembly--contig:-NODE-759-length-30940-cov-3.986498_pt1 | contig 30940 bp, 31 predicted proteins | sample MGYA00241066_ERZ501448 | MGnify/ENA primary metagenome ERZ501448 (study PRJEB25962, sample SAMEA2042585) | human gut metagenome | biome: human gut; feature: human-associated habitat; material: faeces...
CCGCCACTATTGTATTGTGGGGTGTCAGGATGACAAGTGCAGAGTTGAAGCACCAGACGAAGCTGCAGGAGTGGGCGGCGCAGATCAGGTCTGCATCGCCTGCGGCTAGGGGGGAGCATATCAAACAGCGGCTGATCGGCGCGCGCTCTGTCCGCGCCGTAGATGGCGGAGAATCTCTCCCAGAATGCCTGCTTGTTTGTGCGCGAGCCGTTGTTTTTCACCATGGCGGCGATTCCCGTCTGATGCCGATGCCGGTGATGCTGTAGAGCAGCCCGAAAAGTGCGCAGAGCCAGCAAAACGGGGCATATCTCCCATATTCCAGCGCCGAAACGCCAAGCTGGCTGAGCACCATCGCGCTTGAAGCGCCCCACGGAACCAGCGCGGATATGGTCACACCGGTGTCGGAAACGATTCTGGCATAGTTGAGGCGCGACAGGCCGCAGCGTTCGTAAACCGGCAAAAGCGCCTCGCCCAAAAGCGCATAAGAAGAGTAGTAAGTTCCGCATACGATGAACAAAAGCGGATGCATCAGCATATTGAGCAGCATCAACGCCCGCTCACTTCGAACGGTGCGTATCAACCGCTCAAACAGCGCATCGATGCAGCCGGATGCCTTCAGCGGTGCGCTGAATATGGTCGCGCCGATAATGAGCCCCATGGTCGCCCCCATGCTCTCCGTTCCACCGCGATGGATCAGCGTGTTGATCAGCGCATTGCCTGTATCGGCAGAGTAGCCGTCCGAAAGCGCCTGCATGACCGACGGAAGCGTTTCTCCCTGCAGCAGGCACGCCAAAGCGGCAGAAAGCGCGATGCTTGCAGCAAATACGGGGATCACCGGTTTCCGGCAATACGTCAGGACAAATATCAGCAAAACCGGCAGCATGGTGAGCGGATGGATCGTAAAGTGATCGGAAAGTCCTTGCAGGATGAGCTCGCGATCTGCTTCCCAGCCCGCTTCGCCAAAGCCATTCCCGCCGATAAGGAAGAAATAGCACAGCGAAAGAAGAAACGAGGGCACCGTGGTATACATGGTATATCGGATATGCTCGGACATCGGCTCTTCGCAAAGTCCGCAGAGCATCACGGACGAATCCGACAGCGGGGAAAGCGTGTTTCCGGACCATGCGCCGGTGACGATCGCGCCCGCCGTAAGCACAAGCGGTACGTTCAGTCCCGTGCCGATGCCTGCCAGCGCCACGCCGACCGTAGTGACCGTGCCGAACGATGAGCCGATCGCCGCCGAGATCGCCGCGCTGATCAAGCACGCCGAAGGCAGAAAATACCGGGGAGAAATGACCTGAAGACCGTAATAGATCATGCTCGGGATCGTTCCAGAGGCGACCCACGCCCCGATCAACACTCCCATTTCCAGAAACATGACCAGCGGAACGGAGATCTTGGAAAGTCCTGCGGAGATCTCCGCTTCGATCCGTTCCCAGCGCGTGCCGGTCAGCACCGCAAAAATCGACGACACAAACGCGGACAGCAGCAGCGTCAGCGCCGTGTTGAGATGAAGCGCAAGATTGCCGCAGAGGATGATCAAAAGCGCCAGAGCGAGAAGAATGACCGCCTGCCAAAACGTGCAGGCGGTCTTGGGTGCAGCAGGACGATCTGTTTTCATAGGCAATACTCCTGAAGCCATCTGTCCGCTACACTCGCATAAGCTGCCGCAGCATAGGGCAGCACGTCTTCTTCAAACAGCACCTTCGGGTGATGCGCCGGATAGCAGGCGCCGGTATGCGCGGACACCTGAGCGCCCAAGAAGGCATTGACTGCCGGGATCTGTTCCGTGATAAAGGCGAAGTCGTCGGATCCTGTCATCTGTACCTCCTCAACCATGTCCGCTTTTGTGCTTTCGCCGATATACCGCTTGGCATCGGCATACAGCGCCGGATCGTTGTATTCCACGGGTACGTCCGCATTGACAAACAGCTCCGCAGTGCCGCAATAGGTCTGCGCTGTGCTGCGGGCGATCTCGCCGATGCGCCGGATCAATCGTTTTCTCAATTCATTATCAAAGGTGCGCAGCGTTCCTTGCAGCTCTGCCTGCTCAGGGATCGTGTTGGGGACGTTGCCCGCGCGAAACATACCAAAGGTCAGCGTCACCTTATCGTCGAAAGCAATTTCACGGGCAAGCAGCTCCTGCATGGCAAGATAGATGTGCGCCCCGATATTGATCGGGTCGATCCCCTCCTCCGGGCAGGCGCCGTGCGAGGTCTTTCCGGTGATAAGGATACGGAAGGAATAGCAGGACGCCATCGTCGCGCCCGCGCGCATGGCGATCGTACCGACCGGGTAGCGCGTGGTCACATGACCGGTGTAGGCGATGTCCGGCCGGGGAGAGCGCAGAAGACCTGCTTCGATCATGGCTGCCGCACCCTCGAAGGTTTCCTCGCCGGGCTGAAAAAGCAGGCGTACCGTGCCGCGCAGCGACGCCTCATTTTCCTTGAGCATTTTGGCCGCCGTTAAAAGCGCCGCGCCGTGCAGATCGTGCCCGCAGGTGTGTCCGGTCGTCCCATTGGGGCAGGCAAAGGGCAATCCGCTTTCGTCCGGCATGGGCAGGGCATCCACTTCGGCTCGCAGCAAAACGACTTTTCCGGGTCTTCCGATCTCCGCCACGACCCCGTCTCCGCCCAGCGCCATCGGTGTGCATCCGATGGATGTCAATTCCTTTTTGATATAAGCAGCTGTCATCGGCAGACACATACCGATCTCGGCGTGCTGATGAAGATAACGCCGATGCGCGGCCGTTTCACTCCTCAGCATACAGGCTCTTTCAAAATAATCCATGGCTTCCCCGCTATTTCAGAATGTTCACCGCGACCTGCGCAAGCACAGCAGCGGCCGATACGATCGCCGCGTCCGGAAAAATATTTTCCGCCACGTGCAGCCCGAGCATACTGTTCGGCACGCTCTCATCGCCGGTGCCGACCAAAAACTGGACGCCTTCTCCGCCGCACTCGTCCAGCAGGCAGGAGAAGTCATCGGAGCCGAGCGACGGTGCGATCGACTCGTCCACGGCAGTCTCACCGAGTACCTGCTCCGCCGCGCGGACCACTGCGTCGGAGCTGTCCTTCGCGTTGATCAGCGGAGGCATCCCCTTTTCAAATCGAACCTCACAGCTGCCGTTCATTGCCTGCGCGCAGCAGACCGCGATGCGTTCTATCGCAGCCTTGTGGGAAGAGCGCACCTGCTTGCTGAACGTTCGCAGCGTTCCTTGAAGAACGACCTCATTGGGAATGACATTGGGCGCCGTGCCGCCGTGGATGGTGCCAAACGTCAGCACGGACGGGGCGGCGGGCGACTTTTCCCGGCTGATGACCGTTTGTACCTGTGTGAGAAGATATGCCGCAATCAGGACGGGATCCACGCAAAGCTCAGGGTGAGCACCATGCCCGCCCCTGCCGATCACGCGAAGCGTTACCGTATCGCAGCTGGCGTTTCCGGCGCCGCGGCACACGCCGACTTTCCCAAGTGGGAGCGAAGGAGCGCAGTGAAAGCCCAGTACGCGTTCCGGGCGATACACATCGAAAAGCCCCGCATCCAGCATGGTCATCGCACCGTCGCAGCATTCCTCGGCACACTGAAAGATCAGCATAACGGAACCCCGGAGCGCAGACCGATTTTCGCACAGGTACTGCGCGCAACCCAGCAGCGCCGCCGTATGGATATCGTGCCCGCAGGAATGAGAAACGCCGGCAGTGCAGGAGGCAAACGGTAAGCCTGTGTTCTCCGTGATAGGCAAAGCGTCGATATCCTCTCGCAGCGCGATAAGCGGGCCCTCTTTTCCGCCGCGGATCAGCGCGGCAACGCCGGTATCGCAGCGGCAGGACAAAATTTCAGCGCCGCAGGCCAGCAACCCATCGCGGATCAAGCGTGTGGTCTTATATTCCGCGTGTCCCAATTCCGGTTCGCGGTGGAGCTGATGCCGAAGCTGCGTCAAATCGTGCTCCTGCTGTTTCATCCACCGCAGAATGTTGTTCTCCGACAATGCGATCACCTTCAATTTCCTGTCATAATCTTCATGATCTCCCGGTCAGTGTCGCGCATACCGACGCGCCCGAGCCGCCCGACATTTTTGATCGTATCCTCCACGCCCTCGGCAAGAATACCGTCACCTGCATGGAAGTTGTTGCCGCTGCGGCACATTTCGTACCCCATGATGCCGGCATCCACCGCAACAGATATCTTTGCCGCGCAAGATGCCTTCGCGCCGTCGCACACAATGCCCGAGGTCACAGCCACCGCATTGATGACGGTATGCGCCACCGTTTCGTGATCCGCGCCGCAGAGGAAGGCAATGCCTGCACCCGCCCCCGCGCCGGCACTTACCGCACCGCAGTAGGCGCTCAGCCTGCCAATGCCGGTCTTCTGGTGCAGGGTAACAAGATTGGATACCAGCAGCGCACGATAAAGCTGATCTTCCGTCGCGTTCAGTTCCCTCGCGTATTCGATCACAGGCAAGGAAGCCGTCATGCCCTGATTGCCGCTGCCCGAGTTGATAACGACCGGCATTTCGCAGCCGTTCATCCTCGCATCGGAACCGGCTGCCGCAGCAGCCCGCGCGCGGATGCGCACGTTGTCGCCGTAGGCGCGGAGCAGCGTCCTGCCGATGTTTGCGCCGTAATCACCGCGCAGGCCCTCCGCAGAGATGGCGCTATTATAGCGGATCTGCTGCGAGAGCACGTCGCGCACATCGTCCAACTGCGCGGTTTTGGCAAAGTCATAAATATCATGGATATTCAGGAGCGCCCGCCTTTCGTCCTCCCGGCTTTCGGAAGGATGCCTGTCCAAAAGGACCTGAGCGTCTTTTTCAATGCGGACGATATTCGTGTGTTCGTTGACCGCACGCACAAGCGCATGATGCTCACCCTTCCGCACGAGGACGGATACATCGAGAACGTGATCCGAGTCGGCGGGCAGCACCTTGATGGGTGTTGTCGCAAGATACGCGCCGAGCTTCATTTTTGTCTCAGGACGCACGCTCGCGATCACTTCATATCCCTTGTCCGCCTCGCCGCCCAGCACGCCGATGGCAGCCGCTGCCTCCAGGCCCTTCCGCCCCTCTGTGTTGGGAACGACAACGCTTTTGACATTTTTGATGATATTTCCGCTCGCCTCCACCTCGATGCTGTCGGGGATTTCCCCGAGCACATCGCGTGCTTTTGCGGCGCAGTAAGCGATGGCGATCGGCTCCGTACAGCCCATGGCAGGGAGAAGCTCTTCCTTTAATATCTGCACATAGGCCTGATAGGTCATACTATTTGAATTCATACTGTACTCCTCTTATTTATTCCGTGACAGAGGATAACACTGCCCTGCTTAATTGCGAACAACAAGATCCTTTACTACATCCTTCTTGAGTGGATCGATCGTAATGTCCTCGCCGGACAGGACCGTTGTGCAGGCAAGGCACGCCTTGCCGTTGCACTTGACCGTGCAGCGGCCGCATATCCCGTGGCGGCAGGCGCTGTGGGAAAAGAAGCTCAGAGAGCTGTCGAAGTGCTTTGAGATGTATTCCAGCAGCCCCATGACCGTCATCTTTTCCTCAGCGGAAACCTCTACAGAAAAGGAATCGTAATGAGGCTCCGTATCCACGGAAGGATCAAAGCGAAAAATTTTTACGTTCATTAGCTTTCCTCCATATTTTTCATACCAAGATCTTCTTCCAGAATAAAGGATTCGTAATCGATCTTTTCTGCCTTGCGCAGCGGAATCCTTGTGACCACCGGGACCTTCTTGCTCAGCTTGTCCTCTCCGTTGACCAACTCCGCAAGCTGGCGGACCTGCCAGTTCTCATTGTCGATGTAGGAGTAGTCGTCTCTCAGATGCAGACCGCGGCTTTCCCTTCTCTCGAGCGCCATCTTCGCGGCAACCCTTGAGCAGGCGAGCAGATTGCGGGCGGCAAGCGCCTGCATCAGCTCGCGGTTATAGCGCAGGCTTTTGCCGCGCAGCGAGATCCCGTCCATTTCGGCGCCGAGCGTCTCAAATGCCTCTACGCCGGCACGCAGGGTCGTTTCATTGCGCACCATGCCAAGTGCATTGTCGCTGATCTCGCCCAGACGATCGATCGCCTCCGACACAGCAATGCCGCCCTGATTGCTCAGCAGCTTTTCCAGTACGCCTACTGCTCGCTCGATCGCCGCATCATCCGAGGCAACGCGCGTCTGCTCCGACGCCCGCGCAGCGGCGACCTCTCCTGCCTTATATCCCTGAACCAGCATCTCCGTGACTGCATCCGCCACGCGGTTTGCGCCAAACACACCGCTGGCAGCCTCGCCGGCGGCATACAGGCCGGGAACGCCGGTAAACATATTTTCATCGACAAAAATGCCGCCGACGCTGTATTCGCTGGTCAAGCCGACTTCTACGCGGCGCTTCTTTTTGGCAAGATCGCGGAAATCGATAATGCTCTCGCCATGGTAGTAGCCGTGCTTGTAGAAGCCGTCAAAGTGATCCATCACCGCTTCAAACATCTCGTCGATCTGCTCGTCGGTGAATCGGCTGAAATCAAAGTAGATGCCGCCGCTCGGAGAGCCTTTCCCGGCATTGACCACATGGCCGAAGTAATACATATGGACCAGCTTGCACATTTCACTGGTGGCTTCCATTTCGCGCAGCTTCTCGGGGACCTCGATGCGGTTCCCGTCTCGGTCGACCGGATCATAGTCAAACTTTGAGCGGAACGTACACAGCGCCGGCAAAATGGAACCGCGGATATCGTAAGGCTCCACGGCCGTCATGAGAAATAGCTGAAATTCCAGATCGGACAGCTTTGCCCCTGCGCGATACGCCATGGCAAGACCGTCGCCGGTCATATCGGTATTGGTGTTTTGCAGTGTGTATGCGGAGAAGCCGCCGGTTCCGAGCACCGTTGCCTTCGCCTCAAAAACGATCAGCTCGCCGCTGTATACATCGTAGCCCAGCGCACCCGTTACGGTGTCGCCGTTTTTAAGAAGATCGGTAACGATGATGTCGTTGAAAACGGAAACGTTTTCCATCTTTTTCACGCCGTTCATCAGCGCACGGCCCATGCTGCGGCCCGTTACGTCCCAGTTGGACGGCGCATAGAACGAAAAGCGTTCGCCGATCTCCTCTCCCCACTCCTTGACTTCATAGACGATGCGGGGACTGTCATTGACAAACTGCTCTACCAGATTTTGGTCGCTGAGATTGAAGCCGTCATTCACGATGGAGCTGAAAAGCGATTCCTTGGTAAAGCTGGGATCGGCGCCGGGAATATGATAGTCATAGTATGCGCTCTCACCGTCCATTCCGTAAGAGCCGCCGATCATAATGGTATTGCCGCTGTTGCCGGCCTTGCCCTTGGAAACGAGGACAACTGATGCGCCGGCGCGCGCGGCGGCAACCGCCGCCGTACAGGCCGCGCCGCCACCGCCGATGACCAATACATCGGCTGTAACTGTTCTGCTGGTTTTAAGCATATCGGTTCCTTTCTGATAACAATAAGGTTCAGACTAGATTAAAGTCGGTGTTTTTGTACGAAACAAGCACATCTGCCATATCTTCACCGTAGGCATCCGAGAAACGGCGCAGTGCCTCTGCGGAGATCGCAGCGCCTCCGGCGCCAAAGATGGAGGTGCAGATATCGCTGTAGGTCTTGAAGTTATGCCCGCAGTGATAGTCGAAGCCCTTGAGATATTCCTTGTGCTTTTGGTAGACAGCACCCTCCGGGAAATTGGCGTTACGCGCTGTCTGAATGCAGCAGTCGTGCTCGTGCAGGCTCTGCGGCACTTCATACACCAGCGCGGGATTGAAGCCGCGGACGATCGATTTGTCCAGATGCGTGCAGTAGACGGTCCCCGCCTTCTGCATCCCCATTTCGGCAAACTGCGTTGCCCAGGGGCACTGCGTTACGCGCTCGTCAAAATCCGGGGAATAGGATACGACATACCCCTCATTCCCACAGCCCTCATCCTTCACGCTCTGCGTGTTGACCCATTCGCCGTATTCGCGATAGGTGCTGAACGTCAGCGGCTTGCCATCGCGGATGGCTCTTTGCGCCATTCGGTTGCCGCGCTGCTCCGCATAGCGCTGCGTCGCAAGAATAAACGCCGCCTCGCCGCGCTGTCCGTACCGCTTTGTCAGCAGGTCGTAAAATGTCGCCGCAATGAAAGCGTGATGCTTTTCTGTAAATTCTTTCATGTTTCCCCGTTCCTTTTCTTTGTGAAGTTCTTCAGCTTGGCCGAAAATGTTATTTCATCGGACAAACATATGGCCTCTTCTCCGTGCTCTTTTCATGTTCATTTCTGACCCGGCGCAAAAGCTCCGCATCGGTAAGCAGATCCCATCCGGTAAGAGCAAGCACCTTGGCTGCCGCACACGCCGCGCGCGCACCGATCCCGGAGCCGCAGGCGGCAGTATAAAACCAGCTATGCCCAGGAGCGCCCACCACCGTGGAGGCGCCGGAGAAGCAGCCCACCGGGATCTGCCAGCTCACATCGCCAAGATCGGTCGATGCGCCCATGGCGCCGTTGCGATAAAAGCCATCATAAATGCCGTTGACCAGCCCGTCGGTCACATCGCCGTCCTTGAGGGAGTAATTCACAAAAGAACTCTCCTTACAATCCTCGGGGACCTGCCGGTACAGCTCGCCGGCAAACGCGCGGTCACTGTCCGTCCACCCCGGCGCGCCGACCTCCCGCATATGCGCAAGGATGTTTTCCGCCAGCGTCATATTCGGGAGGAAGGCATAGCATCCCGAAACAAAGGCTTCCTCGCACTGTGTCTGCGTCATCAGCGCGGCGCCCTTTGCAATGTTGACGAGCCGTTGATGCATATCGTCCACCAAAGCGCTCTCCGGAGCCCGGAGCGTATACCAGACCTGCGCGCGATCCGGTACAATATTGGGTGCCTTGCCGCCGTCTGTGATCACGTACTGAATCCGGCAAGAGGGCTGCACGTGCTCGCGCAGATAATTGGCGCCGACGTTCATCAGCTCCACCGCGTCCAACGCGCTCCGCCCGTTCCACGGGTCCAGACCCGCATGGGCGGTTTTCCCGGAAAACGTGAATTTCATGCTGCGCAGTGCAACACTTTTCCTCGCCCAAACATAACTGATATCATTGGGATGCCAGGAAAGCGCCGCGTCGCAGTCGTCAAAAAGACGGTCGCGGGACATCAGGACCTTTCCTTCCACAGTTTCCTCCGCCGGGCAGCCGTAAAAGCGGAGCGTACCGGGAAGCCCATCCTGTTCCATTACGGTTTTGAGCGACAGTGCCGCACCCAGCACGGCAGCGCCCAACGTGCAATGACCGCAGGCGTGACCGGGAGCACCGTCGCGAACGGGACGGCGCTCCGTGCATCGATCCTGAGAAAGTCCGTCCAGCGCGTCATATTCGGAGATCAGGCCGATCACCGGCTTTCCGCACCCCCATTCGGCGACAAAGGATGTCGGAACACCCGCGGCGCCGGGGAGGATGCGGAAACCATACTGTTCCAGCACCTGCTTGAGATATGCGCTGGAGCATTTTTCGTTGAAGGCGGTTTCGGCGAATTCCCATATTGCATTATTTGCATCAGCAAGGATCGCGCTGTTTTCATCGATCCAGCCCGAGATCCTGCTGAGAATAGTCTCTTTCATATTGGCAGTCCTTCCTGTTCCGGAGAGGAAAGTGCTGCGCCGGATACATCCCAGCGCAGGCACTCCCCTATTTTTTATTTAGCGGCCTTAGCAGACTTCTTCTGCCAGAGGATCGGGCGAACATACGTTCCGTCCGCCTTCTTCACACCGATCCCGGTCAGGCTGAGGATAATACCGAACACGATGCACATATAGCACATGGGCATGTACTGCCAGTACTCGCTCGGGACAACGCCAAGCTGCGCCGTAATGTAGGAGCCTGCCATACCCCAGGGGATCAGCGGTGCGATCACGGTGCCGGAGTCCTCGAAGGTACGCGTCAAATTGGCGCGGGACAGTCCGAACTTATCATAGACCGGCGCGCAGAAGCTGCCCATAACGGGATAGGTAACGTAATACGTAACGGCGACTAACTGGAAGATGGGGTGGATGATGTAGCAGGCAGCGGCAAAGCGGCCCGGGGTTTTTGCGATCTCCTCCACCTTGCCGAAGAGGATCTGCGCAGCGCCGGAAGCGCGGATGGGCGCGGCAAACACGGCAGCGCCGATAACGATGGAGACGGTAGACAGCATACTATTCATACCGCCGCGCTGGATAAGCGTATTGACGAGGTCGTTGCCGGAGTCGATCTTGCAGCCGTTTGCCATGACCCCACAGAGCTCGGCAAAGCCCTGACCCTGGAAGATCATGCCGAGAACGACGGCAGAGGCAATGCCTGCCGCGAAAGCGGGAAGCGCAGGTTTCTTCGACAGCACCAGCGCAAATACCACGATGGGGGGAATGAGCAGCAGTACATTGAAGTTAAACGTGCTGGCAAGGCCGTTGAGCAGAGATTCATACTGCTCACCGCCAATCACGCCGTCAAAACGGAAGCCAAGGACCACATAAACGATAATGCTCACCAGATATGCGGGGGTCGTGCTCCAAAGCATATGGCGGATGTGCTCCATCAGGGGGACCTCGCAGGAGGCCGCCGCCACGATGGTAGAGTCGGACAGCGGGGACATCTTATCGCCGAAGAAAGAGCCAACGACGATCGCGCCGCAGGTCATGGGAACGGGAATGCCGAGACCGATACCAACGCCCAGAAGAGCGACGCCTGCCGTGGCCAGCGTGCCCCAACTCGTACCGGAAACAACCGACATGATCGTGCAGATCAGGCAGGTGACAAGCAGGAAGATCTTCGGGCTGATCAGCTTGAGGCCCCAATCCATCATCATCGGGATCGTACCGCAAGCCATCCACACGCCGACGAGGATGCCCGTTTCAAGCAGGACGACAATGGGAGTTCCCATGCCCTTGATGCCCGCGGAGATCTCCGTCTCGATATCAGACCACTTTACGCCCTTCAGAACAACAAAGCAGGAGACCACTGTGGCAGAAAGCAGAAGAACAATGGTAGTATTCAGGGACAGCCAGAGCTTACCGACGATGATCGTTCCCAGTGACAGGATCACTGCTACCAGTGAGCTGCCAAAAGATAGTGTCTTTTTTTCCATATTGTGTGTTTCCCTCCTTATTATTTGTGCGTCGTTTGCACCTGTAAGTATCATAGCAGTTGACTTCTTGATTTGACCAGAATATAATCCAGATAACTGATATACTGGAAAAACTATAGCAAGAGAGGTTGTACTATGACTTTCAATCAGTTAAAATATGTAGTGGCTGTGGCCAAAACAGGGTCGATCAACAAGGCTGCCGCCGACCTGTTTATCTCTCAATCCGTGGTATCCACCGCTATTGCGGGATTGGAAAAGGAGATCGGGCACGACATTTTCGTGCGCAGCAACCGCGGTGTTGCGCTGACCCCCTTCGGGCACAGCTTCGTATCCTATGTCTCATCCATTCAGGCACAGCTTGTACAGCTCGACAGCCTGATCCGGCGGGATTTTGTGCAACACGAATTCTCGCTTTCCGTCGCCAGCTCCGGTTACTATTTCCTCAGCCGCATCTGTGCAGAGCTGTTTGAGCGTTATCGCAGCATCGGTATTCGAATCGAGCAGTTCGAGGACCACGAAAACAATGTTGCAGACCTCGTCGACAGTCAGGCGGCGGAGATCGGGATCGTGCGCGTATGGAGCTGCTATAAGAATGCCTACCTAAAGCAATTGCGTGCCCGCAAATTACAGCATTTCGACATAGCGAGTCTCAGCATCGCCGTTACCGTCGGAGAGCAGAATCCGCTCTATCATCGGGAGAGCGATTTCGTCAGCGCCGCTGAGCTTCGGGAGCTACCGCCGGTAATGTACTCAAACATGGACTCGGGGCCCTACGCCGACATATACGACCGGCTTCATCTTTCCAACAAAGGGAGCCGTTTCGTAGTGTCCTCGCGCTCCGCTCTGTATGAGATCCTTTCCAACACATCCTGCTATTATCTCAATTCCGCCTATCCCTTCGACGTGCTAGACACCGGGCTCCCGAGCAACTACGCAAACTATCGGACTCTCAAGCTGGCCAACTGTGATATCACCTCCGAGATCATCTGGTTTAAGAGAGAGGATTATATCATGAGTCAGCTGTCAAATGAAGTGATCAATTCTGTTACCCGCTATTTTGCATAATCTGTAAAATAGATAACTGAAATCTAATTTCAAGATACCGTCCGCGCTGTTTTTCTCATTTTGTCATATTGACCCATATTTTTTTCGTTTTTTTTACATTTTGACAAAAAGAGCTCGCCTTAACGGACTCGGTGTCGCAAGCGATCAGCGTAATTCTGTTGCTCTCGCTGGAGCAAAATACTATCAACAATGACAGGAGCCATATCATGTACAGCACGGAAGAACTTCCTTTACAGGATCGACAGGATTTTTGGAATCCGCTCTACACCTCATTTTGCCGAACGATCTGCGAAAAATATAAAGTGGAGGGCGAGGCGGTCATCCGAAGAGCCGTCGGCAGCGTTGGATACTGGCAAGGAGAACAGCAACGGCGGGATTATGAACGGTCCGGGATCAGCACGGATCTGAACGCCTTCTTTCAAAGCGGTCGGGGCGCTGTTTGCGATCCCCGCTCCGTAGCGACCATTTATACGCAGACCAAGGAGGTTCGTCTGTGGGATCAATTCACCTGCCCCATGTCCAACTATTGGAAAGCGAACAACGCCGAAGCATACGGTCTTTTTTATTGTGAAGAATACATGAAGTCCTTCCTCAGCGGTTACACAGGGGGAAAGGGACAGTTCCATTTGAGCATGACCCTGTCTGATAAGCGGGATATGTGCTGCCAATTTGCTGCCTATCTTCGTCCGGCAAATCTTGATGCGCAGCAGCGCTGTACGGCCTTTGAGAAAAAAGCCGTGCCGGAGGGGGCGACCTCGATCTCCTTCGCCGATTATATGCAGGAAAAGGCCGTTCTTCTTTGCGTGTTTATCTGGAAGGAACTGGATGAAGCCTTCGGAAAGGAAGGCGCTCAGCTTTACACCAACGCGCTTCGCCGATTTGAGAAGGAGAGCGAGGCTATGCTTGAGGATATCGCATTCCGCCGCGGGATCCCGTGCGGCGGTGAATTTATCGCGCAGTCGTTCCCGTTTTCCTTATTCGCCGCATCTCCCCTGTGGTCCGCTCTCTCCGCAGTAAAGGCAAGCGAGCTTTTCCATGAGCTTGTGATCTCGCCGCTTGCTGCCAAATACTTGCAGGCAGCCGCCTGCGCAGTTTGAGGAGGCAAGTATGTATACACCGGAAGAACACTTTGTGATGAACCTTGCGGATATCTATTCCCTGCTGTTCGGATACATCGGAGACGGATTGATCCGCGCGTTTTCCATGCAGGGTGAGGCGTCTGTGCGCGAAGCGGCGCGGCGCTTCGGAAAGGATCGCGGAAGAACACTGCGGGAAAAGCATTTGAGCATCGGGGCAAAGATCAACATGAAAAATCTGTTTTCGCTGTATCCCGATCTGCCGAGCGATCCCCGTTTCCGCAGGGAGCTTCAATCTCTTGCGCCGCAGGAGCGGATATCTCATACGCTTTTCTGCCCCATGGCGGAAATTTGGGAAAGCCACGGCCTGAAGGAGCTCGGCCGCATTTACTGCGAAGAATTTCACCCCGCCTGTTATGGCGAATATGCCTACGGTCTCACGAGCGTAAACCTTGCCCGAACCCAAACGCAGGAGAATGACGCGTACTGCTCTTTTCGTGTGATCCTGCGTCCCGCAGACCTGCCCGCCAAGCTGCGAGCAACGTGCTTCGCGGATTTTGATCCGGATTATCATGAGCCGCCCTACGATCCGCAGCTCTGCTTGTCCGGCAAGGACGGATTTGAAATGCTCTCCATTAAGCTCTATTATTATCTGCTTGCAACCGCCATGGAGCAGATCGGCGAGGAATGCATTCCTGTCATCGGATCCGCGCTGAAAAAATTGTCCGACGAGACCGCTCTTCTTTTAGAGGCCGCTGCCGGGGAATGCCATCGATCGATCGACGACGCATTTATCTACGAAAACGTACCGATCTCACGCTGCTATGAAAGTCGGGCCCGATTTTGGCGCGGCTATGACGGTTACGATGCGCAAGCGCTGTGGGAAAAGAATTTCTATACTCCGCTTGTCAGCAGGCTCGCCGCGTGTGCGCTCGTTTCTTCGTCTCCCTCCAGATGATCGTTTTCTTTGCGAGCATGCGCGGCGGCTTTCCAAATGTACCGGTTTCCTTGCTGCGTTCGACATGAGCGGAAACGGGAGCAAGCGCCGGAATATCCGCGATCTTTTTCTGGCCGGCAGCCATGCGCTGCTGGCCGTTTTTTATGCAGTAAGACAGATTTCGCGCTTTTCCATTGTAACCGTCAAAGCTAAAGGCGAATAATAATCGTGCCACCCCGGGACACAAGTCGGGATGGCACGATTTCATTTCTGTGGTATTTTGCACTCCTGCGGCGCATTGGCGGGCGTGAACTGTTCTGCCCACGCCGCATCAGTTTCGCTCAGCTGTGGCGCGTTTTGCAGAACCCACAGCAGATAACGGTACGGATCAAGGGCATTCTCCTTCGCCGTTTCAATCAGGCTGTAGATCACGGCGCTGGCCTGCGCGCCGCCCGGCGTATTGGCAAACAGCCAGTTCTTTCTGCCCATCACAAAGGGCTTAATGCTGCGCTCGGCACGATTATTGCTCAGCTCCAGACGGCCATCCTCCAGATACCTTGTCAGGTATGGCCACTGCTCCAGCAGATAGTGAATGACCCTGCCCAACGCGGATTTCGGCGCGGTTTTCGCCTGCATCTCATTTGCCCATGACAACAACGCGTCTAAAACAGGTTTCTCCTGCTCCAGCCGCTTTTCATATCGTTCCTCCGGCGTCAGCTCTGCAAACGCCTGCTCCAGCTTGAAAAGTCGGGGGCAATAGCATTCGCCAATCACTGCCGGAGCGTCCCTCTGCATCTCCTTGGGCAGCGTTTGCAACGCCTCGTCAAATTTTCGCCGCGCGTGGGCCCAGCACCCAACCACCCGGATATTCTCAGGAAGCTTGTGGTAGCCCTGGTACCCATCCGCGTGCAGCCAGCCCGAGAAGCCTTTCAGGAAAGCCTCCGCATGTTCCGCTTTCCTCGTGGGCTGGTACTCGTACAGTACAATGGACTGTTTCGCGCAGCCACTGGTCCGGTACAGCCACATGTAGGACTTGCTGGTGGAGGAACGTCCCGGCTCTTTCAGCACCTGCAGCGTTGTCTCATCGGCGTGCAGCACAGGCTCCCTGCAAAGCTGCTCTCGCAGCGTATCGTAAACCGGCCGCAGCCATTTCTCTGAGATGTTCAGCAGCCAGTTGGCCATGGTCTGCCGGGATAGCCTCAAGCCCTGGCGGTTAAACTCCTGCTCCAGACGGTACAGCGGCGAGTACATCACGAACTTCTGTATCACAATATGCGCCACAGCCTCCGCAGAGGCAAAGCTGCCAGGCAGCAGCGCAGGCCCCCTCGCTGCCTTTACAATGTTGGCCTCGCCGGTCTCCTGCTCGCAGTTCTTGCAGGCGTAGGTGTAGTACACGTCCTCGCGCACCCAGAACTTTGCCGGTTTCATCATTAAGCTGCGGCGGACTTCCTTGCCAATCTCCACCAATTTGCTGCCGCAGGCAGAGCAGATCCGTTCATCCTCCGGCAGGCGGTGCTCCACCACCTCGGTGGGAGTACCCTCCGGAACAACATCCAGCACATTGCCGGATTGCCGTTTGCGCTCGTGCGCCTTCACGGCGACGGGAGCTTTCCCAGCGGAATTCATGCCGAAGATGTAAGCCTCCACCTCGTTCATGGTCAGGCTCAGCTGGTCCATGACCATCTGCTCCGCCTGCTCTGAAGAACGGCCAAACAACTTCTTTTTGGACAGCTTCAGCTGCTCCAGCAGCCACTCATTTTGCAGTGTCAGGCTGGTAATGACCTGCGCCTGTTCCTGTTCGCGGGCAGCAAACTTTGCTTCCAGTCTTGCATGCGCCTCTTCCAACTTGGCGCTCTTTGCTTCCAACTGCGCATTTTCCTGCTGCAACCGCTCATATTCCGCACGGGAAATGGTCACCATTTCTTCCGTGTTGCTTGTCTGCATTTCTCTGTTTTCCATAAGAAAATTATACCACAAATCAGAAAGAAAAGCCAGTGTTTTCAATGGTTTCCAGTCACTTTTCTCTGCTCAGACTGCGCTCAATCCTGTCACCGGGCGGTGGGCTTTCGGTTGTTCGATTTGCAGTCCCTCCATGAGCCAGCGGTACTGCTGCGGCGTTAAAGTCTTCACCTCAGATTCTGAGCGCGGCCATTGATACGCGCCCTGCTCCAGTCGCTTGTACAGCAGGATGAAGCCATCTTTTTCCCAGTACAAGCCCTTGATACGGTCTCGCCGCCGCCCGCAGAACAGGAACAGTGTGTTGGTAAATGGATCCAGTTCAAACTGCTGCTGGACGAGGCGCGCCAGGCCGTCTATGCCTTTGCGCAGATCCGTGTAGCCGCAGGCGATGTAGACTTGATCTGCACCGGTGAAGTCGTTCAGCATAGGCGCAGGAGCTCCACCAGCATTTTCAGCTGTTCCGCGTCACAACCGGGGTAAATGTCCAGACAGGCACTGCCGATACGCAGTGTGGCGCAACGTTCCGAAACGTTGCGAGACATTTTCTTCGGTTTCGGCAGCTCCGCAAAGGTCACGGCCGGCACAGCGGAGCACGGTGCTTGGTCGGCAGCAGTTAACAGCTCCCGTTCCCAGCGGTAATAGGTGGATGCGTTGATTCCTTCTTGTCTGCACCACGCCCGCACCGGCAGGCCACTGCTGCGGCAATTCTGGATTTGTGCCGCCCACTCCTGCAGCTTCGTCTGGTGTTTCAACTCTGCACTTGTCATCCTGACACCCCACAATACAATAGTTGCGGAACGTTTCGCAACGTTCCGCAACTATTGTCTCATGCCTGTCCAGCCGCTGCTTGCTTTTACGGTTACAGAATAAGATCTGTGACCGGAGAATAGAAAGCGCAAAAAAGAAGCGCGCACATCCAAGAGAAACTTGAATGTGCGCGCTTTCACATTTACGACGGGTTGTTCTTTTTTCGCTTGGAGCATTTTGGGCAGCCATGTCCTTTCGTGCGGCTAGCAATACCCGTTTGCCATTCGTACCCACATTGAGAACATTTCCACCATGCTTTTTTACCGCTGCCAGGGAGCAATTGACCAGGATCTAAATCTTTGTTTTGGGAACAATCCCACTCTTCTAATAATTCGGGGTATAGAGTTGCCAAATCATTTACCCCAATCTTTGGCACTCTGCCACTGCAACACGGACACCCTACGCCTTTTTTGCGATTGTTAGGACTTGCTTGCCATTCGTGGCCACATTGTGAGCAAAGCCACCAGACTGGCTTAAACCGTCCCGCCGAAATATCATTAGGCGATAGTGTGCCATTTTTGGTGGGATGCCATTCTTTTGCCAAATCGGGCATTGTCTCAGCAAGTGCTCCCACTCGCTTGACCGCTTGTTTTGTAAAAGATTTCCCGCGTTTTTCTTTAGAGCATTCCATACACCCATATCTCCCTGGGCGTGTCATACTGTTTATGCTACATTGCCACTCATGACCGCAGTCCGGACATTTCCACCACACGGCTTGATTCGAACCAACTGTGAACATATTGGGAGTTAATTTTCCATTTTTAGAAAAATCCCAGCATTTCACAACATCGGGCCGAATGTCTGCCAGCGAATTCTTGATCTCGCTCAGATAGCCGAGGATATCAGTTCTATCTCTTCTCAGGTCAACTGTGATAGCGCTGTGATAACTATACGGGTTCTTTCTTGTCCACATATTTGAATTGCGGTCAATAGAATCTAGAATTGCTCTAATAACTTCTTCTATCTCAGAGTATTTACGTACTTTGGGGATGTAATAGACGGCATCCGCAACATCTTTCCACTGTAGCCCTGTATCCTCTTTTACTCGGATAAGAGTAATTTGATGTGCCTTACAAATAGCATACTTCTTTTCTTCACGCTCTAACTGTGTTGTTGAGTTATGCCAGTTTGCTCCATCAAATTCAATTCCAAGGCGAATAGACGGAATATAAATATCCAGTTCCATAGAATGTTCAAATATTTCTCTATATCGGTTAATTGCATCTGGATAAAGCTTTTTTACATAGAAAAATATGGCTTGTTCAGGGAAAGATGTTTGACGCTTGGCATTACAAATAGGGCACTGAGTATTATCGCTGTTTCTATCGCGAATAGTCGCTGGATACTCATGTCCTAATGGACATAGCCACCACGCCTTTTTTTCACTTCCCGTAGTCACATCATACGGAGTTACATCACCATTCTTTGTGGGGTGCCATTCTTTGGCCAGGCGAGGATTTAAAGTCGCAAGGTCATTAAAGCCTCGTAACACTTTGTGTCCAGAGCAGTATGGACAAGAATAGCCTCGGTTGGCTCGTTTGATAATAAATTGCTCATATGGATGACCTTTTCCACACAACCACCACACCTTTTTGTGGCTTCCCGCCGTTACATCATAAGGAGTTAAATTGTTATTCTTCTCATAGTTCCACTCTTCTGATAATTCGGGATTTGAGGTTGCTAAATCGTTTATACCTCTAATTGCTCTATGTCCAGAGCAATATGGGCAGCCATATCCTCGCTTTGTTCTTTGATTAACTACCATTGAGTAAGTGTGCCCTTCTGGGCATAGCCACCAAACTTCCTTACCTGATCCAGATGAGATGTCCTCAGGCATTAAATCCCCGTTTTTTATGGGATGCCATTCTTTCACTAAATCGGGGTGCAGTGTAGCCAAATCACTCTCGCCTTTTATCAATTTGACCATTGTTACCTCCCAAGAGAAAATACCAGCAACATCAACAACTTTCTGCATCATTATAGCATACTTCATCAATTCTGGAAATGTCCTCAATTGATCGTGTCACGCACCCACTTGCGTAGTTTTTGGTGTCATAGGAGCACACTTTCAAATTAGTTCAAGTCAATGTGCTCATTTTGGGATTCAAGTTCCGGATTCGGATTTGAAAGTATCGCTTTTGAAAGGTGAAAAAACAAAATGACGGAGAACAAAATCTTCGCAACCGATTTCAATTGCACATTCAAAGTGCTAGATGATTTCCTGTGTTTTCTAAAAGAGCGCAAGGAAAACAGCAGATGTATGGTATTTCCATAATAGAAAGACATTTCCAGCTTTTGCTCTTATCTGCTCCAGTTGCCTTTCTTTAATTCCTCGAAATATGTACAGGTCTGCGGTGCATTTTTTCTAAGGTGCTTCATCATTTCCGAATCGTTGCCGTGGATGATGCAATAGGCAAAGCAGTCTGCGAAGTATTCTCTGGCGTTGGTTTTCGCATAGTCTCGCAGCGGCGCGGCGGCAGCTTCTGCACGAAAGAGCTGTTCATGCTCTGCGGGGAATCCCAGCATCCAATCGAGGAAATGTCCGAATTCGTGGAGCGTCGCGCTGGCCTCCGAGATGTAGATGGTTTTCTGGCCGTAGCTGGTGGCTCCAATGCAGCTCATGTTCAGTTTCTTGCTGAGGCCGCCCATGTAGTCGAAGTCGATGCAATATGTCCAGCCGGCGGCATTGAAGGCATCGAGGACCTGTTCGGGTAATTTCCGCAGTTCCAGCAGGAAATCGTTGACATTGACACCTGCCGCATTCACCAACGTCACCGGTACAGGCGGTTCCTCAATGCGGAAGCTCTGTGTCAGGACAACATGAAGAATGATTGCCGCATCTCCGCGCGTCACGAGCGCATTGGTATCCGCATCATCAGAGCACAGCCCGAGCTCCCGCCCCACGCGCAGGATGTTGTCAGCCGTGCTGAGCGATGCCCCTCCCTCGTAGAGCGTGCTGTCATAGACCGGAACATCCGCGGCGGCAAAAGCACTCTCAACCAGCACGCTGCGACACATCGGTGAGCGCGGCGCGGAGAGTGCGGTTTCGTTCAGCCAGCCCTGCCGGTAGGCTTCCACGACGCTGCTTCGACCCACATCCTGCCAGTTGTCACCGATAGTTTCGACACCATAGGCGCGGCAGAGCATGACAGCCCATTGACTGGTCGTAACCGGCGCATCCGGGGAGAAGCATCCGTTCCCCGCGCCTTGCGTAATCTCATGCTCCGCAAGATATATATCTCACTCTTGTAGCAGTCCGCAGACTCCGGTACGTCATCAAAGCCTGTGCAGGCAGCGGAAGCAGCTGTGGGCAGGATCACTGCCAGGACAAGGGTGCAGACAGCCAACGCTGTTCTTCTAACGATCATCTTCATAAGTTCCTCCATATTCTTGTTCTTTCTCTGTCCTGTATCCTCCGGTAGAGTAGGCTCTTCTGGATGCGCCATGATGACGCTACCCTATGGACAGAATTTTGAAAGGGAAAACGTCACAGTCCCCCCTTGGCGGGAGACAGTGACGTTTTGTGCTTAGTCAGCCGGTATAAATTGCTCGTGAGACTATCGCCGCCTTTGATACTGCAGAGATGGCGTGCCGATGATTAGAGGTAAATTGGTAACTATTGCCAAATAGTTATCCGCTCATATTTTCTATGTAATCCTGCTTTTCAAAAATGCATACGATACCAGTACCATTTCCCGAGGATTTTTTCCGTGTACTCGAAGTTATCTCCATCGGATTCATGCCAGCTCCAACCGCCGCCGTCAGATTGAAAGCTCATGCTTGTCCCCTGGAACCCGCACGGAACATCCTCATCGGAGTAGTAAAAGCCTTCATAGACGGTTTCTGAACCGAATCCGCTGCTGAATGTGGAAAACTCAATCATCCCGCATTCAGGATAATAACGAACATCTCTCCTCTTGTATCGGTCATCAGGGATAGCCCCTGTCTGAATAACTTCTGCAGCGAATTCTTCAAGATGCGTATAGTTGCATCGGACATACAGGTAGGTTCCAAGTTTGGAGGCCTTTCCCGATATGATCAGCATTGCAAAAATAAGGCAAAGACACAGAAGGATGATTTTTCCTCTTTGAGCTTTCACGTAGTATCTCCTCTCTGTAGCTTTTTCGCGTGTAACTGCTTTAATACCTCATACCCCTTATATACGACATACACCACCGTTTGACATATAAACAGCCACATCGAAGCAAAGGCTAAAATCGAGGAAATTATCATTATCTGCGACACATTGACCTGCCACAGAAGTTCTCCAACTCCCCATAGGATCAGCGAAAGCAGCATCATTCTGCGGTAACGCCACTTGTCCTTTTTCTCCGTACACAGCCGCCACGCAGAAAACGCAAGCAGTAGGATGATCGTTCCCCCAAAGATGGGGACGATCCATCGTTCATCTGACTGCAATGAGAAAAGCACGGAAAAGGTTTTGAATATCACAGGATACTTCATGTTCGTTCCTCCTAACTTATTGTAACGCTGCGAACTGAAAAGGCTTACTGGAATCGATATGGCAAGAACTTCGTTTAATATTCGCTTACTCGTTCGGCGGGATCACGGTCTGACCGGTTGCATAGATATGGGAGATAATAAAGTCTTGCTGTGCAATAAGAGACTGATAGGCTTCTGCCAGCATAGGATCTGATTCGCTATATTCGACATCACTCGGTGTTCTGAGCAGATAGGTATCCTTTTCCGTTTGCGCGACGACAACGCTGTGCCCTGCAATGACCGGCGGGTTGTCCTCGCTCCATTCGCCGGGGTAGCAGTCAATAAAAAAAAGAATGCCGCCCTCGCCATTATCATGGGTTGGCTTGTGATAAAAAGTAATACAATTCCCTCCGTTTTGGTGGTGAAGCCCATATTCTTCTTCAACTTCAACTTGCCCCATCCAATTCAGCGGCATCTCCATAGAAAACCCCAACTGATGATTCACATAGAGAATTGAGGATGGTTCCTCTGCCGATGCAGACTGATTTGGGATGGTATCCGCTCCGTTTGTTTGATCCTGTACTTCGTTTTTTTCTGAACATCCACTCAAACACAATGTGAGTACCAGAAGCATGACGATCCCTACAGAAAAGAGCAGAGAATTCTTTTGCTTCAATGCTTTTAGGTAATGTTTCATTTGCAATCTCCATATAATCTCTGCTTTCAAAATAGCATGAGCTAAAGGGCTTACTGGAACCGGTAGCCTTGCGTGGTCAGCGCACTGAGGTAGGCCAGGTATATTTCGCGCTGATCAAAATAGATAAGCTCACTATTATCCACCTCATGAAATGAGACTATTTTCTCCGCCTCATCTATCCACACCGAATACTCCTTCATATGTCCCTCCCGATCTTGTTATGGTATTTCGCCTCAAGACACTTTCACAGCGAAACTTCCGTAAAACACTGATACCTTCTTACGCGGGCGTCATCGTCAGCGTATAGTTTGCGGTGCGGATCACGATCTGCGTTACGATGCTTTTCGCCGTGTCGACGCTGAGCTCGGCGGTGTAGCCGGTGAAGCTGTCCTCCGCATAGGAGACATGCAGCGTCCAGGTTTCCGCACTGCCCACAGCGGCGGTGCGCTTGAAATCCGTGATGTGCTTGCTGCGCGCACCTGTGAACTGGCAGTCAAGGAAGCATTTGCCGATGTAGCTATTCTCCGCCCATACATCCACCTCGGCATGAATCGGATAGCCAACATCACCTAGTTCCGGGCTGTTGCCAGAGATGCCAATCTGTTCATTGCTTGCAAAGCCGCCCTTGACAGCATAATAATTTGCAAAAAAACTGACACCGTTATTAAAGAACGGGAACGGCTCGGCAGTAAATTTCACGGTGGTGACATCCGGTGTGCTGCTGACGTCGAGCGCGGCGTCGAAACCCGTCTTCTTGCCGCCGCCTTCAAGCATGCCGTGGTATTTGCCGCCCGTGGTGTATTTGCTGTTGAGGATCGTGAGTGCCTTGTCGAGCGCGGCGTCGCCAGTTCCCGGTTCAACTGGAGCAGGGGCCGGGGCTGAGCTGGTATCGATACGTAATCCGTTCACAGCATCCCACTGATAGCTCCAGCCGAAAGAGTCGACTGCATAAGCCCATGTGAGCGGGAAATAAGTGATTCCGTTGTAATTGAAAATGGGATACTTTTCTTCCTTGTTATTGATCTGTGCGCCGTTAACGCTGACCTTATAGCTGGGAAGCGTAACAGAAACGCTGCCGCTTTGCTTTTTCCCTGTCTCGGCAACATAAGCCGTGCGTGCGCCGCCAGCCGTGATATCCAATGTCTTGCTTCCACCGTTCCAGTCAGCGCTTACACCCATGAATCGACTGAGGTGATATGTCATGGGAAAGTAAGTGATATTGCTGTAAATCAGAAGCGGATACTTGGCCGTTTTATTATCAATGACCTGACCGTTAAGCGTTACCTTACCGGTAACAACGCTTGCGCGCATTGCTGCCTCAGCGGTTGGAATGGCATTCAAGGCCACCGTAACGCAGCACGCTATTGCAAGTAAAGACTGAATGATTCTATTTTTCATGCTTGAACCTCCTCGTTGTATAGCTATTTTTGACAATTCTTCGTTCTGTCGCATTTTCAGTAGTACTGTTTGTAACTTGCTTTTTATAACAAGTTTTCAATCGTTGTTGGACCTCGATTTTTACTTTTACAAAACACCCCCTTTCGTCGTTCGTCCAATTGATTTTGCTGCTTTATAAATGCATCAGGCGGTCTATTTCTTACATAATTTTTGCTTTTTGACATTTCAGCCAATTAGAGCATTGTCCCTTTGTGCAAAGTTTCAACTTGTGTTCTGGGACTTGTTTTATCTGCCAAACGATGCTTATAATCATTTCGCGGGGTATCTCGCCTCGTGAGGAGGTTATCCATGCTATCGTACTTACTCGCTGCGCTGGAAAGCGAAGAAGATAAGCGCAGATTTACAGAATTATACGAAGAAAATCATGTGCGTGCTGAGCAGACGGCGCTCCGTATTTTGAGAGATCCTCACGATGCCGAAGATGCCGTGCAGAACGCTTTTTTGCAGGTGATCAATCATTTTGATGAGATTTCAGAAATTCCTTGTAAGAAATTAGGCTTCTGGATCATCTCTATAGTGAAAAACGAAGCACTTATGATTCTGAGGCGCAAACAGAAAGAGCTGCCGCAAGAGGATTGGGATACTTTTTCGGCAGATGTCAGCGATCCAACAAGCTATAACGAGCTTGTCCAGCTGTTCTCTCAGCTTCCCCCGACCTACCGTTCGGCGCTGGAAATGCGGCTGATCAACGGCTACTCCGGCAAGGAAATTGCACAGCATCTTGGTATCTCAGAGTCTGCGGTCAATACGCGCATTTCTCGTGGTCGCGCGCTGCTTCGTGAAATTGCAGTCAAGGAGGGATTTCACATATGACAGAGCAGGAACTTGACCTTTTCATGCGTAACGTGCTGTTGGATGCCATTGCGCTGGACGAAGAAACGAATACAGAGACGATCCCGTATACGCCGTCGCTGCATCATCAAAAGCAGATCAAGGCAATGCTCAAGAACCCTCTGCGCTGGGCGCGTGATCGAGAGCAGTCTGTCTGGAAAAAAGCCTTAAAGCGGGTCGCTGTCATATTGCTGGTGATCTCGCTTGCATTCGGCAGTTTGATGGTCGTTAGTCCAACTGCTCGCGCGACATTTATTCGCTGGGTCACAGAATGGTATGAGACGCATGTGACATACCGTTATGCGGGTGATGATATGGTCGGCGATCTTCCAGAGTATACCATTACTGAATTACCGGAGGGATATGTTGAAAACCAAGAAGAACGAATAGCTACCCAAATACAGGTGTCGATTTTATACCAGAGTGACACCGGCTATCCGATTACACTTCATTATATTTATATTCAACAGGGCGCAGCTTCGCAATTTGTTTTAGATAGCACAGATGAAGTTGTGATAGATAATATAAATGGATATGAAGCTTATATTTTTGTTGCTACAGACCAGGAAAATGATAGCAATGCTATTACATGGATTGACACTCAAAGTAACATTCAGTTTACTATTCAAGCGCAGATGAGTGCAGATGACCTTGTGCATATGGCTGAGAGTGTTTCTTTGGTCGAAGTGACGAAGTGAAAATGCTTTCTGAAAAAGGAGAACTAAGTAAAAATCTGCAGCTTCTTACAGGCGGGAACATCCTTGCAAGATGTTCCCGCCCTCTTGTACCCATTTCCGCTGCACGACTTTGCACCTCAATTTTACCGTCGTGCTGACGGGCATCCATTCGCTGCAGCCGATGTCAACAGAATCCTTTTCAAGATCAGTCGGCTGCATTAAGCCTTGCGGGCACGGGAGGGAAAGGCTATTTAATTATTTGGCAAATAGAAATCAGTTTCCTCTACACCGTCCCACTCGCCGATGAGCTGCATATCTGCCTGATTCGGCGTGGTGAAGGCATCAAAACGCCAGCCTGCATCAGTATAGATCAGAGTGACCGGATAGGTGCGCGTGTACTCATAGCTTGTTTCCAGCCGCTCGTCGCGCTCGGCCTCGGTTTCGTCCTGGCGAGGATAGGGATAAGAGTAGTGCGCCGTCACCGTGAAGTCGATACGATCATCCGTCCGTGAGGTCAGAGTATATTCATCTGGAATGTTGCTGTTGTAATATTGGTCGCCGTAGGCGCAGTCGAGGATAAAAAGCCGACCGTCGTGTTCAATGTAGATCGGTGCGTTGCCGTCGTCATTGCAGGTAGACCAGAACGTATCGGTGAACAGCGCGTGGATAACGCGGTCAAAGTCAGCCCAGGACTGCCAACGGCTGTGGGAGCTGATATAGGTATAGTCGGAGCCATCCGGCGTGTACTCGTCGTACTCGGTTTGGCCGCCTGCGGCGGGGAAGGCGTCGTCGATGCCGGTCGTTTCACCGTCAAACATCGCGCTGTAGAGCGCAAACGCCTGCCTGTAAAGTGTTTGCTGTTCCGCCGTCAGGAAATCCGGCGCGGCGCGAAGCCGCGCAGCATCATCCAGCGGAAGGTCGGTATCGGTCAAATAATACTCCGCGGGCTTTGATTGATTGGATGTATCTGGCTTTGCTGTACAGCCTGCAAGCAGCAGGAGCAATACCGCAAGCGCGGTGGGAAATAGACGTTTCATCATGGTGCTTGTCCTCTTGATGTTAGATTTGAGCATGGCCCTTGCACTTTTTATTCGGGGATATATACTTCCGCAGGACGTCCGTGCCAGGGATTCTCCCAGCCGGAGGTCCCGTCCTGATAATACATGGTGACATTTTCGGTGGAATCAAATACATAATTGGCTTGCTGCGGTGCATCGCCCTTGAAGTAGACCGCACGCAAGTTTGGACAGTCGCAAAAAGCACAGTTGCGCAGGAGTGTAACGCCGGAAGGGATCGTCACCGTCTCCAACGAAGTGCAGCCGTAAAAGGCGTTGTCCTGAATTTCCGTCACACCATCCGGAATCACCACGGCGGTTATGCTCGTGCAGCCTTCAAACGCTCCGGTTGTACCCGTGACGTTTCCAATCGCGGAAACAGTTTTTCCGCCGATCTGTGAGGGAATCACAATATCTGTTTCAGTACCGATATACCGGCTAATGGTAACTGTGCCATCCTCGTTTTCCGTTATTTCAAAGTTTGCGGCATCGGTGACAGATCCCTGCGGAGAATCGCCGCTGGCATTGTTGTTCTCCGGCACATCAGATATTTGCCCTGAAGTTACTGTTTCTCTATTTTCTGTTGGAGTGGACGGCTGGTCATCGGCTTCCGGCGTGCTCTGTGTGCCGCTGCATGAACTTAATGTCATAAGGAGAGCGGTACTTACGGCGATGACCGAAAGTCTCGAAATTTGGCGCATGATAAAAGGCCTCCTGCATATTCTGAAATGAAAAATTAAGGTGATGGAATGTAGAGAGATCCCGGCAGCACTATCGGAGTGAGCTTTGAAAGATCGAAGCTGTCAGCCAGTCCTTCAAGCAGATCCCGCGTCAAGCCGTCGGTACTTCCCGCCAAAATAATGATGGTCATAAAGCTGTCCGGCAAATCAGACAGAATTAGTGCTCTGCCAGGGCCGAGCGCCAATGTGGCCGATATGCCGCGTGATGTTTGATACTGCCATTCCTGATAACTCATTGCATCGATAACATTGAGTGTAAGGATTTGCTCATTGCACGCAATGTAAGCGGACTATGAGATTTTGACCTGTTCTGCGACGGAGACAAGCTCGTCCGGCGAGAGCTTGAAGCTCCGAAAGTTGATGAGCCAACCGTTTTCTTCATCAATCTGAAAGATGTAGGCCTCTGTACCGGTTTCTCCCGCGCATTCCTGGTCCTCACCCCAGTAAAGCGTAGCATCCTTACCGTAAAGCGTGATGGACTTTGACTCTGCATCGTCAGCAATTTCAAAGCCTCCTACTAAGCCGTCTCTAATGGCCACGACGGTGATTGAAATGATCTCACCGTTGTTGCCGAAAAATGTAGCGCCACTGGCAAAATCGACCCGGTAGCAGCCTTCCGGATCAAGACGATAGGTCTCTTCCAGCGCCGAGTAGTCGATTTTACCGGCGATATAGGATCCGGCTGGCTCATCTCCCTCGACACAGAACGTGGCGTGGTCGGAGAAGATTTCAACCAGGACATTCAGCGTGTTCTCACGAAGTGATGGCGAGAACGCCAGCGCCGACGTGAACAAAAGCACGGAGATGAGGGCCGCGACGAGGACGATTCGCAGTACGCAGGAAGGCTTGCGCTTTTTGGACCGTTCATAGGTCAGCGCCTCTTCGATGAACTCATCGTCGATCCCATTCATTGCGCTGGAGAATTTCTGAGCCAATGTCAACAAACCAAAACACCCCTTTCTGCAAGATGTGTTTGTAATTGCTTACGGATTCGGGAAAGCCGGACAGAGACATTCTTTTCCGTCAGGCCGGTTCGAGCCGCAATTTCTGCATAGCTGTCGGAGAACCAGTAGCGCCGCAGGAAGATCACGCGGTTTTCCTGTGACAAGTCCCTGAGAAAGTCTTCAATGATCGCAATCAACTCTTTTTCCTCGAGAGAGTCTTCAACCGAGACTGAGGAAGAAAGGCAGTTTTCCAATTCCTCCATTGTCGAGTCGTAATTGCTGTTTCGCTTGAGAGCTGTATTGGCCCGATAACGCATGATAGAAATATTCCGAACGATCTTGCAGACAAAGACGGACAGCGGATTGGGCCTGTGCGGAGGGATCGCATTCCAAACACCGAGATAGGCATCATTCACGCATTCCTCTGCGTCCTGTTGATCCTTCAAAATGCTGCGGGAAAGATTATGGCAAATCGCCCCATATTTGCCGTCCAGCGCTTCGATTGCAAGCTCAGAACGTGCAAAGAACAAATCAATGATCTTAATATCATCCACAAGGAATCACACCCTTCTATTTATTACCTCGCAAATCGGGGCGAAATACTACATCAAAGCAAGAATTTTTATCGGGAATTTTGGAAGATTCCCTGTTCTCCGCTGTCGTATTGCTGTCCCAACATAAAAAGCAATACGACCAGCAAGATCTCATTTCTTCACCCAGACCGGTTTTCGTTCCATTCTATAACAGATGTGCGGGGATATCAAACCCTTGAAGGATTTCGAAATATCTATAGTGTACGTGTATGGTTTGGCACGGAAAACAACCTATAATTTACATTGATGTACCACTTGAAGAACATTTTGCACATAGCTGAAAATATTTATTTGGCTAACTTGTCGAAAAATGAATGGCGCGTTATTCCTTGTAAGGATGTGTTCTCTTTTTACATCTATATATCAGATGTTAAAAGAATTATTGACTTATCCCATCAGCTCCTTTAGTATGGCTATTGATAAAACAAAATGATTTTGCAGTGGAGGCATGCTCATGGAAAGAAACGGAATAGACAAACTCAAAAAAGCCTGCATAATACTCCCGTTGGTCGTTGCGGTCATATTCAATTCCAGTGTTGCGGCTATTGATCGTGAGAACAATTCTAAACTGAGCTGCGGAATAGATTCCTATTATGTGAAAGACATGGTAGCTCAAGATAATCATATGTGGCTTCTTTTGCATGATAACTCGATAGGCAAAGATGCAGTAGCCTGTATAAATGAAAAGACGCTTGAATTGCAGGCATGCTATCGAAGCGGCGAAGATTTAGAAGATGAGATGATCATTCAGAATATGTCTGTCCAACCAAATGGTTCAGTTTGGCTTGACCTATTCTATCCGAAGAATCCAAAGGGTTTGCAATATAGCCTTTTTATTCTTCAAGACAATGTTAATGTGGCTGCGGCCAGTAATGTTGTCCTCTGCGAAAATGTTGCCTTATGGGAAAATGGAAGTTCGCTGTGTTACTGGGATAGCGATGAGATCGTCAAATCTGTGGACATTCCTGCTGGCACAGAGCCTTATGCGATTTCGGCATTGAATGGCAGGCCATGTTTTGTAGATGCCTATACTGGCAAGGTATTCCTTTTGAATGAACACGGAAAATGGATCAATCAGTACAGTATCCCAGTTAGCGATAATAAGGTTTTGCCCCAAGAATTTGTGAACTTTTACGCTTCCATGACAAGCTGCGGTAACGAGGTGTACTTGTCGTATCTTGTCGGCCCGGAAAAGAGCAATAGTCTGAACAGAGGCGGCCTTGTGAGGCTCAGCGACGGAAAAAGGCTGGGAGACACTGCCGGTTTGATTGTTCATGCCAAGAAGCAAAATGATGATTCTGTGCAGCTTTATATGACCAACGGTTTCTCCGACAATTCCAAGCTGAAAGAGTACCAACAGCTGTCTATTAAATCAGACACAATCACCGAAGCAAGGGCTTTCCAACAAGACGGCGACAATACGGCTATATATTTGCCGGCAGAGTGGCAGTATAGGGACAACCTCGGCCGTCTATGGGGATGGTCAGAGACAATTCGGAATAGTATTACCTGCATTGATACGGACAGCCTTACAGATACCGACAGCAAGTTCAGTGCGTCTACCGACTATTATGGCTTCCTGGACGCGGATGAGTCAGCATGGTATGGAAGTCAGCAACAGGGCGTTATAAAGTCAGTTGTCCAGTTGGGCATTATGAACGGATATACTGACGGTACATTTCACCCTATAGGCAATATCACACTGAGCGAAGCAATTAAAATGGCTGCTGTTGTCCATGCCACATGTAATAACCAGACAATCTCTTTTTCAGCATCAGATGATGGTAAATGGTATGATGGCTATCTGAACTATTGTGTAAAAAATCGAATTGTCTCGAGCGACGAATATTCCAGCCTCGATGCTTACGCAACACGAGCGCAAATAGCACATATTTTCGCGAAAGCAACATCTGATTTTGCCGTTGTCAACGACATTGACTATGATTATATTCCTGACGTAAGCGAACGAAGCGAATACGCTGATGAGATACTTGCTCTTTACAGAGCAGGCATCTTGACCGGAGATGAAAGAACCAGAGCATTCAGACCATCTGACACCATTACACGTGCTGAAGCAGCTGCAATAATCTCGAGAGTAGCTTTGCCTACGACGCGAATCAAAATCGTTTAAAATGGGAAATGAAAAATTCTGTGCCCCATGCAGACATGATCTGGAAAAGTAAGCGGTTACGGCATTGCCTGTCTCTGCAAGTCCTATAATGAGGCACGATTTCTGCATAGAATCTTGGAAACATTGTGAGCAAGTGAAATCCGAATTGTTTGCGTTTATGGTTTAAACCATAAATGCCTCGAAGTAAGTTGGGATTCTATCTGTTATTGACACGTATTTTAGAGTCGGTTTGCTATCCTCATCAAATCTTCCATATACCGATACGTCATCGGAGCGCATTCTTGCAGCAACGATATGGCATTGGCATTTTCCGCATACTTCACCCAGTAGGCAAAGCAGTCTGCGAAGTATTCTCTGGCGTTGGTTTTGGCATAGTCTCGCAGCGGCGCGGCGGCAGCTTCTGCACGAAAGAGCTGTTCATGCT
>ENA-OPBE01000762-OPBE01000762.1-human-gut-metagenome-genome-assembly--contig:-NODE-762-length-30914-cov-3.726919_pt1 | contig 30914 bp, 40 predicted proteins | sample MGYA00241066_ERZ501448 | MGnify/ENA primary metagenome ERZ501448 (study PRJEB25962, sample SAMEA2042585) | human gut metagenome | biome: human gut; feature: human-associated habitat; material: faeces...
TCCTATAGGTAATATACTGAAAAGCATCTTCCCGGAGAATGTGGCAGTAACCTTTACAGGCTGGTCATAATATGCCCTTGTACCATATATATCAAAACTCTCGAAATCCCTGTACTTGTCAAACATAGCATGGGGTTTGTACTGGGGCTGCACATTGTCGTTTATCTTGTCGGATGAATCACCGTCCTCATATACTTTGTACCCTAGGTTGAATCCGGGAGAGGTCATATAAATGAAGAAACTGTCACTATCATCACTCTTTATAGGAGTAGAACCGATAATCTTGTCTATCCGTGTAGATGCGCTAGCACCCTCACCTGCCACCTTACCCGATTGAGGGTCTGGTTCTCCATCCGCCTTGTATGTATCCCATTCTGGAAGTCCTGACGGGTACAGATCGCCAAGTTTTTTCCCTCTGATGGAAGGGTATATCCCACTGAACGTGTTTGATATGGTTTTTCCTCTCACACCATAGTTCTTCAATCCGTATTCGCTGTCAATATAATATCTTATATTCCCAGCAGAATCATTCGGAAGAAGGATGTACGGGCAATAGCGTGATTCATCGGCAGGCTTAGCGTCCTTCTTGTATTCAGGCGGAACGTTTCTGCTTCCACCTTGTGGTATGATTCGGGTTATAACAGGTGTGCTTGTGTCTACGGAAGAGGAAACCTTTACAGCACCTCCGCCATCTCCCTGCTTGAATGTCCAGTTTACGGACGGTCTTGTCTTGTCCGTAATGGTTATTATCCCACCGTTTGCTGTCGTTGAGAAGTAATAATTGAGATAAAACTTGTCATAGAAGTTCTTCAATGCTTCAAACAGGTTGGTGCCATCGGTTATGTCAATCATATCCTCTGTCAGTTCGCCTTCTGCATCCACGTTGAGCGTCCATGTGCCAATGCCTGTATATCCTGTACCCAATGACGCATTGTAAGACTGTATATTCGCTTCTATACGTGCTGCAAGCTGTTTTGCATCACCCCAAAACTGGAACAGACCGCCATGAGTGTATCTTATCTTGTTTATCTCACCGCCTGTTCCGCTTACTATGTCAAGAAACGCTACATTCTGCAAAAGCACCTCTTTCCCGTAAAACAGAAGAGAGTATTTGTATTTTCCTGCTTCGTTAAGATTATCTCCCGATGGGGCTTGGTACAGGATGAATGTATTACCGTTATATACGACTGTATCGTATTCCGATTCGCTCTTTGAGTTGTATGCCTTGAACTCTATCGGAACAACGGAAACGACTTCACAAGTCAATTTTCTCACTTCCTGCAAAGACGGGCTGTATGAAAAATCAGCACTCTCCGCAATAACCCTATTTCCTCTTTTAATCTGTAAAATCATTGGTCTTTAAAGCGTTGGTTGGTCAATACTGAAATTTAACGAAAATGTATAGGCGGACACAAGTCGGTCCGGGTTCTGCAAGTCCTGAACGTCCTGATAACTCATCTTTGCACCTGTTTCAAAACCCGTGCATCTTATCACCTGCTTTGCCGATTCTCCCCATATATCATTCCATATAGAGAAAGAGGATGAGCCGTATGGCGTACCGGGAGTGGCAGGTATCACATTGGTTATATATGAATAGAACGAACGGATATTCGTCTTTACCGTTTCCACATCTCCCAAAGCGGCAAATGTTATGCTTCCTTCCGTTGGCTGGTAAACAGGCGTGACAGGTTCGTACACCTTCTGACCGTTCTTGTCATACCATTTTTCGGCATAGGCTTCCTTTCTTGTCGGCAAATCCCATAATCCCTTGCTTTCAAGTATATACAGCCTGTATGTGGCATACAAATCCTTTGCCGTATCGCTTCCTTTCTTTATAAAATATTTAGATATAGCCATTCGTGTACATTGTTTATTAGTGCAAAAATAACAAAAATAGTCTTAGAAACCATCTAGTTTTAAAAAATATTTTTCTATATTTGCATCACAATCGGTGCTTTGGATGAGTGGTTTAGTCAACGGTCTGCAAAACCGACAACAGCGGTTCGATTCCGCTAAGCACCTCAAGTTAGGTGGATTTTTTTTGTTCAGGTATTAATGTTAATTTTTACACACATTTCAGAACGTTAACCCGTTCGGGGCGATACCAACGCCCACTATCAGTTATCATAAATGAATCACCGAATACTTTTCTACCTATATTAAGCGCACCGTTGACATCAGCATTGATAACCTTTCCAACTGCCGACTTGAACAGCCCTCGCTTGATGCGCTTACCGAGATAGCTATCATGCTTGCATATATCCTCCATAGCTAGAGCGTCACATTTGCTAGTGTAACTTTCCTCATGTTCGATATAGCTGATACCTGCAAGTTCACACTTGTATCTAAGGCAGCTTCTCAACCTCGCAAAAGGGATGAATGTAAACTTCTGATTGTTTACTCCGCCCATATTGACGGATTGCTTCCATCCTTTGTTGTAGCCTACAGCAAGAGTGCCTATATGGTGTGATACAAGATAATCAACGATACGCCTGCTGGTCTTGTGCATCGAATCATTCATAAACCGTTCACGTTTCTCATACATCTTTCTCATTCTGTTTGTCAGTTTGTCTATCCCCTGCCTGTCCTTTATGGATTGCAACATGGATAATGTTTTGTTAAACCATCTGTTGTATGACTTGACAACCTTGCCGGAAAACAGCAGAGCATTGCATCCGCAAACCAGCGTGGCAAGGTTGTTCACACCCAAGTCTATTGAAGCCATACCCGTACCGACATTATCCGAACAGACACAATCATATACAACCTCCACGGTCATGTATGTACGTTTTGGAATTATCCTTACCTGTTTGAACCGTTCGATTCTGTCCTTGTACTTCTCCCATTGCGGAACGGGTATTTTCAAGTCACGGTCAAGGATTATATACCCATCATGTATCTTGCACGACTGGTTGGTATATATCGCATTACTCATCCCACCACGTTTGTGATAGCATGGAAGTTCGGGCTTACCGTTATACTTCCCCGGATTCTTAGACCAATCCTTTACTGCCTTGACATATCCCTTCATTGCCTTGTCAAGCACGCGCAATGTCTGTTGGGCTACGTGTGATTTCACAAGTCTGTAATTTACCGTACCTTCAAGGTTGGTAACGTTTTTCATTATCCTGTCCAAGTCGGGATAGAACAGCCACCTGTCGTTATCCTTCAACTCGTTACGGACAATATACAACGCCTGGTTGTACAGGTTGTTCGTAATACGGCAGATAGCGCAAAGCCTGTCGGAATGGTTGATGTCAAATTTATAAACTAATTGCATATTAGCCAGTATTATGTTTCGCCAGTAAAAAGGAGAACAGGGAAGCCGTACTGACTTCAGCTTGTCGGAAGGTAGCTACTCCGTTCCTATCCCTGTATGGTACAAATGTAATACTATATAATGACATTGGGAAATATTATGTGTTAAATTTTTGTAATGGTTTTCATTTGTTCATTAATGCCTTGTTCATAATCAAACTGGAACGCCCTGCCAACTGTGAAGCTAGCAGGGCGTTTGTTTTAGTCAATTATAACTTTTATCGCATTTCCGCCTGACCTTGGGGCAATGGAAACGACACTCAGAAGTGCTGTCTTTATCGCCATAGTTGCGGCAAGCTGCTGGGTGAGAACCTCCAACTGTGACTGCTGTATTGCTGTCATGTTCGTTCCTCCCGTTCCTGCCGAACCACCGTTTAACGATACCAACTGACGGAGTAGATCGCTTTGGACAACCATTTCGTATCTCATCCCGTTAAGATAACCCAATGCCTGGTTGAATGCATTCTCGTCAACTCCTGCAATGGCATTGGACAGACCTTCCGCATTTTCCTCTGTTTCGGTAAGCATTCCGCCTAGTGCATTGTTTATCTCATTGACTACACCTCCAGCTTCCGCAAAGGCTGATTCCAATGAACCCATTACATTTCCTAGTATTATAAGTTCATCCTTGTCTATCTTGTTGTCTGCAAACATACCACCTTTACCGTCTGCTCCGAACAATGTGGTCTGTACCTGTTGCATTGCCTTTTCTATGTACTGTTGCTGTACCCAACTCTTAACAACATCTCTCATGACGTCTGCCACAGTATCCTTGTATGCCTTGGCTGCATCTTCCCCTTTCAGCCATGCTTCGACAAGAGCGTCACCTATCTGGCTAGCCCAGTCTTTCAAGTCAATGCTGTACAATTCACTTGCAAGCGTTTCTGTATAATATCTTATCTCATACTCCAATTCTTTTATTGTCTGTTTGTAATCTTCTACTTTTTCTCTATCTGACTTTTTCTTATCTTCTTCGGCAGCAAGAATATCCTTTTGAATCTGCAACTGTTCTTTTAAGTTGGAAACCTGTTGGGATGTCACCTCATCAAGTCTTGCCGGGTCTATAATGTGCTCAAATTCCTTTTCAAGCATATTATAGATATTGGTCAACTTCTTTGATTCAAATTCAAGATTCTCTATATGTTTTTGAAGCCTTTTGTCATGCTGCCTGTTAAACGTAGCGATAACATCAAGCGGCATGGATATAGCCGAGCCTATCGCACCTGCAAAATCACCGCTTTTGAATGAATCCCATGATTTCTTCACTCCTTCATTCATAACGCCCATAGCTTCCGAGAACTGGTTCATCTCGCGCATGAAACCACTGTCAGTATCCTTACCCATAGAATCCATAAGGTTGGACACGGATGCGATTATCTGCTGCATGGCTTTTATGGCATTGTATATGTTGGTTATGATAAAGTCAATAAGATTCACCGTCTGCAAAGCGTTCTGTGCGGCAGCCATCATTCCTTTACCAGTCTTGACAGCTTCCTGTCCGCTCTTATATCTTGATTCGGCTTCCGACTTGGCACTCAACGCAGCGTTGGCAGCTTCTTCATCACCATTCTTCATCGCGTCCTCGTATGCCTTGGAAGCATTTTCGATGTCAGCCATAGCCTGTTGCATATCATTCATGCCTGCCATCATCTTTGACTTTCCTGCATCGTAACGCTTGTTATACAGACCTTCAATACCTTCTTTCATGTACGTCTGCAAGTCAGACTGGTTATTCTTCATCATCTTCTCTATCTGCTTGTCCACACGTTCAAGTTCTTTCATGTATTCCTTTGCGCTGATAGCACCGGATCTAAATGCGCTGTTGAGCATTTCCCTTACCTTGTCAGCTACAGTATTTGCAGCTTCCATAGACATCGCTTCAACAGCACCGAAGAAGTTCTGATAGTCTGTGGTCAGCTTGAACAAGTCCATCTCTTCGCTTTTCTGCAAGGCGGAAGATAAGGATGTGTTGCCCATACCCTTTGCCGTTTCAATCCTTTGACGGTACTTCTCTCTAATAATATCAATCTGTGTATAGTAGTCACCATATTTTTCAAGGTCATTAGCATATTGCTTTGCCATCTCACCAAAGTAGCCTTTCCATGCGTCAATCATTCCTTGTATAACCTCTTTCTGATCTTCTCCGATATTCTTATTCCCCTTAATTGCCTCCTGTATCTGATTTATATACTGGTTCATTGAGGTAAATGAAGAGGTGTCGGGCACAACAGAAACGCCAAGGTCAAGATTCATTCCTGCCAATGCGGATTGCAGATTGTTATATATACCTGCCGCAAAACTTTCAGCCATAGTAGATGTGTCACCGCTGAACTGAACGGCAAGGTCTAAGGCAAGTTCGGAATCACCCGTTATTCCAAGTATGTCACTGTAAAAGTCATACTTGTTCCTGTATCTGTCAAACTCATCCGTAATTCTTTTCATCACCTTCTTGGCCGCATCAACATAAATTTCAGAGGACAATTCGGCAGCTTTCCTTGCGTTCTTGACCGCATCCTGTGGAACACGTGTTTCCAATTCCTTTGCAGCCTTGTTGTAATTGTCAACAATAGCCTGTTTGTCATATACAATATCCACGCCAAGTTTTAACGCCTGTGAACCGTATATAGCTTCAATCTGCTTTTTAGCTTCTTCCTTACCTATGTTAATGCTCAAATCCTTAAACTTGGAATAGGCGGATTCAAGCAATGACAACCTGTTTTTCCAAAGGTCAGCAAGAGGATCTCTTTTTTTTCCTTCCTTCTTCTGCTTTTCCAGTTCAAGGTTGAATCGTTTTGCTGTTCCCGTAGCCTTTGACATCGCTTCGTCGGCAGCGTTAATCTCATATACCGTCTGTTGTACTTGCTCGGCTTCATAAGGGCTTACAATGCCTGTAATTTGATACTCATCTCCAAGTTTCTTGACCTTTCCTTGGCTAACATACATATCAATGGTACGTTGTAAATTTTCTATTGAACTTTTGGCGTCTTTATATTCCTGTTTTACCGATTTAAAGTAATCCTCCATAGATTTCACATCAGCAGCCTTTATAGCAATAGTCCATTTATGCCCTGTAATTTCGTCAAGAGATTTTTTCCATCCCGTCAATCCTTCTTGTGCTTCCTTATCGTCAAGACGTATTTGCACTTGCCATTCTTTTCCAGCCAAATCCTCAAATACTCTTGTAGCGTTTTCTCCAAATTCCTGTGCTTTAGTGAATTGTTCTATCTGGGATTTTAAAAAATACAATTGCACTTCATCGTTCAAATTAACACTTCCAAACGCATCAACCAATCGTTGTTCTACATATCTTGCAAACTTATTAAACGATAAGGATATTTTTGTCATTTTCCCTTGTATCCCTACTTCTAGTTTGTCATATTCCTTCAATAGGACATTGCTATCGAAACCAACCTTATCGGTAAACAACTGAAAGGAACCAGCACTTTTTGTTTCAACAGCCAAAGAACGTACCTTTTCTATTATTGTTGCAGCAGATACGCCCTTATTTATCAGTTCGTTTAATTCCGTAGTCCATTTTTCTGTATTATTACTAACCTTAGCTACTTCCTTTGCGGCATCTACCACCTCACCCCTAAATTGTTCTATACGGTTTCCGGCAGCAGACAACGCTACAGCACTCTCTTCATAATCTTTCAACAATGTAGATAGTTTATCATCTTGCCAAAATAAAGCGGATGTGTCAGATGCTTTATCTGCTTTAAGAAACATATCAGATTCAAGAATATTTAACTTGTAAGCCGATTCCAATTGAGAAAGTGCTCTTTGTAAAAATTCTACACGCTTAACAGCATTATCTATTTCTTTATTTTGTTGAATAATATATTTTCCAATATCACCATATTTAGACAATACTCCAGTCAGCGTTTCCTCATACGACTGCAACTGTTTCGTGTCAAGCTGTTCAAGGTTTTCTGGGGTGAGTTTGTCGAAGTTTATCTTGTCAAGGTCTTTTTGCAAGTCACTGTATGATTCGCGGAAAGACTTTGCACTGTCCTTTATCTTCTGATTGAACTCTTCCGAACGTGCAGACATCACATGAAACGCTTCCGCCACAAGTCCTGCAACGGTAAGTATCGTCATGAGCGGATTAGCCTTTATCGTAAGCCACAATGTTTTCAATGAATTTGTCAAACCGAATGTTGCCAGTTTGAATCTGTTCATCAACATTGTCGTTTTTGTCATAGACAACATTCTTGCAGCTTCCGCACCCGTCAGTTTAAGTTCTGTTACAAGAAGGTGACGTTCAGCCTGTGTCAACATATTGGTGGCAAGAATACGTTTAGCCATCTCTGCCGACATCTTTCCCGAATTAACGGCAGCAGCTATCTCTACGGCAGACAGCTTTGATGCTGTCGCTATCTTCCATCTCTCGGCAGTAGTGAGCGTTCTGTACATCGCAGCCTGTTTAAGCAATTGGGCTTCCCGTAATTTCTCAGCCTTAATAGCATTAGTTGTTGCGACAACTTCTTTACCAAGCATGGCTGTTCTAGCTAGCTGTAATCCCTTTAATGCGGCATATCCTACAGCAACGCCCTCTATTGCTTTAGAGAAATATCTCCAGTTGTTCATCGCATCAGTTATGCTTCCAACAATTCCTTTCAGAACGGAATCATTCGCCTCACCTATGTCATTCATCATAATCTTGTATGAATCGGCTAGGTTGCTTACCATACCTTTCAAAGATGCAGCTTGTATTTCCTGCATCTTGTAGAACATACCACCATCTTCCGTCATTGTGGTAAACATCTCCCGAATATACTCGAAAGGAATCTGACGTGTTGATATGGCGTTGAACACATCATCAGTAGTTTGAGCCACACCTCTTACTTCTTCCAGTTTTTTTCTCAATGAATCCAATGCAGGAATACCGGCCTCTGTCAACTGACGTAATTCCTGCCCCCTTAACACACCTGCGCTTCTTATCTGTCCATAAGCTAGAATAATACGCCCCATATCAACACCAAGACCTGCGGAAACGTCCGCAAGGCTTTTCATTGTACCGTACAATTCATTGACAGGTATCTGGAATGCTGCAAGCTGTTTGGTATATCCAACCAAATCACTGAACTGGAAAGGAGATATTACAGCAAGCCCCTTAATCTGACTGAATATCTGGTCAGCCCGTCTTGCATCCTGTATAATGGCACGTAAAGATACCTGTTGCAGCTCGAACTCCCCACGAATGGAAACAAGTTCCTGAAACATATCTCTGAAAAAGTAGAATCCGGCATAAGTCTTTATCGTATTGACAAACTCACGCATCATTCTGCTCTGCTTTGTCAGTTCCTCGGTAAATTCCTTTGAACTTGCGGCATTTTTCTGATTGGTCTGCTGCATCTTTGTTCCATAGGATGTAGCTTCGTTTACAAACTTGTTGTGTTCCTGTATCTTCCTGTTGAGAAGAGTAAGGGTACGGTTATAGTTTGCGTCAGTCGTATTAAGCGCATTACGCCTGTTCGTTAATTCAGAAATAAGATTGTTAGCCTGATTGATAGACGTAGGATTGATGCTCAACAATTCATTCGTTGATGTTTTTCTTAAAGATGATTGCAACTTCTCCAATCTGCCTTGCAATTTCTGAATAAGAGCGTCAGCCTTTGTTATCTGATTGCTGTTTAAAGGAACTTCAACCTTAAATTTATTCAATAGTTCAAGGCGTTTCTGTATAGCGGCAATCTTCCTGTTCAAGTCCTCAGCACTTCCCTCTGGCATACCAAGGGCAAGTCCAGACTGACCAGAAAGGTATTGTAGATACTTCTGATTGGTCTGCTGCATCTTCTTACTCGCCTGTTCCTGCTTTGATGCTTGTCTATCCATCTCCTTTGTCCGTGCAATCTCCATCTCGTATTGCTGGCGTAGAAGGTTAAGTTCTCTTTCATCGGAAATGGACAATTTGGGCGCACTGTTAGCAGTAAGGGAATATGCCGTTTTCAATCTGTTCAATTCAGCCACAAGATCATCTATCGCTTTCTTCTGACTTTCAAGATTGGCTTTTCTTGTAGCCATCCCCTTATCTCCGCCTGCATTGCCTAGGTTACGGTAAGTCTTTTCCAGCTTGTCATACTCTCTTGTCGCTTCGACAATCTTGTTTGACAACCCTTCCATCTGAACAAGTATATCCATTTTCTTGTTCGACTTTCCTTTCCCTACCTTGGACGCGTTTTCATTCGCTTTATTTATCTTATCTACAACCTCGCTAAGTTCTGCATTCATTTTGCCTATATCGGTCAACATAGGCTTGAAGGACATCTCCTGGTTAAAGGTGTCCTGTAGTTTCTTTTGTATATCCTTTATCTGTTTGTCAAGACCTGAATCATCTAGACCGATCTTAAACTTTAATGCTCCTAAATCAATATCAGCCATACTAATAAACTTTAATTATGGCAAAAATAACAAAAAATAAGCATAATTATATGATTGATAACAAGTAAAAATATATTAGCATTTTTTAACATATTTAAAATGGTACTTAAAAACGATTATGTTATCTTTGCAAAAAGATAAATGTATTATGGCATTTATAACTAATTAAATACTATTAAACTAAATTAGTATCACCCTTGGTAGAAGGGGTTGGGGACGTGGAGTGGTCGGCAGTAGTCGGGACGGTGAAGCGTCAATATGTACGTGTATAAACGTATATAATTACCTGTGGAAAAACAATATAATTGAAAAGCGAATACTAGTAAATTTATGAATAAGCCGTTTTCTATATTGCTATTTTTTTTGTTACTGTCGTGTTCTTGTTCACGCAAGCTACTTCCATCTTCGACAAATACAACTATAGTAGACCACAACACGACAGTAACAGAAAGAGTAGTATGGCAATCAAAAATAATAACTCTTCCAACAGAACACATACAACATACAACATTTGAAGATAGTTCACACTTGGAAACATCATTAGCCGTATCAGACGCTAAAATAATGTCGGATGGCAGGCTTTTTCATAGTTTGAAAAACAAGAAAGACTTTCTACAAGACAGTATTCCATCCTTGGAAAAAGAAACGGTAGTGACGAAAGATTCGATAATAACCGTAGAAAAAATTGTAGAAGTAAAGGTAGAAAAGGAATTGTCTAAATGGCAAAAAATACTAATCAATCTTGGATACATAGGTATCGGTTTCATATTGTTTTCAGGTTACAAAATAGCCAGAAAGTTCGTGTAACTTTCGGGCTTAGGTAATTATATACGTTTATACACATACATATTGACGTTTCACCGTCCCGACTACTGCCGACCACTCCACGTCCTCAACCCCTTCTACCAAGGGTGATATTAGTCCGAACCGTTTGATGTTTACCGAAGCGAGAATGTCACGATCATTGTGCCTTCCGCATTTCGGGCAAACCCATTCACGGTCACTGAGTTTCAATTCACTATTAACGTATCCGCATATACACGTCTTGGAACTTGCTTCAAAACGTCCGATACGTATAAGGTTGCGTCCATACCATTCGCACTTGTATTCAAGCTGTCGGAAAAACTCGCTCCATGAAACGGATGATATGGATTTTGCAAGACAGTGGTTTTTCAACATACCATTTACATTCAAATCCTCAATGATTATCGTTTGGTTTTCACGGACAATCTTTGATGTGACTTGATGCAGGAAGTTGTTGCGTTGGTTGGAAACCTTCTCATACTGTCTTGCCAGGATTTTTCTTGCCCGTTCTCTTCGGTTGGAACCTTTCTTTGTCTTTGAGAATCTTCTTTGCAACACCTTTAGTCTTGTTTCCGATTTCTCAAGATATTTGGGATTGGCATACACATCACCGTTCGAACAAACTGCAAAATCCTTTATACCGACATCTATACCGATAGACGTATCATATCTGACAGCAGGCTTTACAGGTATTTCCTTTCCATCGTCAACAAGAACAGAAATGAAATATTTACCTGTTGGTGTCTTGCTTACCGTGACAGAACATACCTTACCGTCAAACTTTCTGTTCGGAAAGAATTTAACCCATCCGATCTTTGGAAGTCTTACCTTGTTGTTGTCAAGGTCAACAGACACCGAATTTATAGCCTTGTATGACTGTCGGCTGTAATGCTTCGCCTTGAAATTTGGGAAGCCTGTCTTTTCACGGAAGAACTTCACGAACGCGCTGTCCATATTTCTTATGGATTGTTGTAGGCACTCGTTTGATACTTCCGAAAGCCATTCCTTCCCATCTTCCTTTTTAAGTTCTGTAAGCATCTTAGCCAGTTCAACCCATCCTATCTTCGTCTTGTCACGCTGATACGCTTCTATACGTTTACCGAGCATATAGTTATATACAAACCTACAACACCCGAAAGATTTGTTGAAGAAAACAATCTGCTCAGGAGTAGGATTAAGTCTATATTTATATGCTCGTTTCATATTGCAAATATAACTATAAATTAAATTATAACATAACTAATTTTGTTAAATAGTGTTTAATTTGTTATAAATGCCATTTATTGCAGACGATATTGCCGCCTAAAATCAAACTACCCGTCACACGTACATCACCATCAATAATGACAGCTTGTGACAAATCAAACTCTTCTGGTATATCACTACCATCTAAGGCTATTATCTCATAAAGCCCCTCTGTCGGGCTAAAGCCCCTCTGTGCTCCCTCGCTCCGCTTCGGTCGCACACCAAATTTCCGTTTACAAACAAATTAATTTTCATCTAACTCACGTATTAAATCATTAACATATTTTACACAGGAATCAAACTCGTCATACCCGTTCAAAATCATAGCACCCACAGTGATGTGAAGTTTGTCTATCACTTCTTTTTTGAACAGCACGGCATTCGCCTTGCTTGTATCAGACTTTTCTATCACCGTTATTGCGGAATCAATAATCCTTGTGACTTCGGATGGTGGCATCATGGGAATATCAGCACCTTTCCGCCAAGATTGATACTCTCTCAACTTTTTAAGAATTTCTTTTTTTTTCATGTGTTTAGTAAATAAGGGGTGGTTATAGCATAAATGAAAAGGACTATACCACCCCTACCCCTTTTAAATTATGAAAAGATTTAAAATACAAACAACAGTCATAAAATGTTGTTTTAAGGATCTTCGACGGTGACAAAATCACCACAAATATAATAATTATTGCGAATTAAGCCAAATTTGTTCCTTAATACCTTAATTGTTTCCTAGTTTCAAATCAAGTATTTCAAATACATCCCTTTCTATATTTGCCACAACGCTCTCATCAAATTTGTCCTCGTCAATGCTTTTTATGTAGTCAACCAAAGAATGAATCTTCCTGTTAACATGAATCATAGTAGAACGAACATCATCAATCATCACACTGTTTGAAGCCTTATCCATCTCCTTGTCTGCAAAAGTTCTTTCATGTATAGTTCCATCTTCCTCAATTTTGTATGAAGGAATTTTGAAGAACTCACATACATCAAAACGACTAAAAAGACTAACTGCACTCATCATGCTTGTAATATCATCATCAGAGCAATCCAATACGATATCCCTATAATCTTCACACACCAAACAACTCTTAAAAGAAAAATATGGGATATCATCTTCCGAATCAAAAGGCCATGTTTCTTTATACTCGTTTGTTTTCATCTCAACAAACTTAGAATGATCATAGCCAACAGACTTATATTCATTGATAACATTAATCCACCCCATAAGTTTAGACATTGTATCATTCAAATACTTTCCATACAAAACAACATCATAATACAATTCAGGTAAAGCATTATCACGGGAAGAGAAAGTTACAGGCTTAGAAATAGATTCCAAAACGGATAACTTACCCAACACAAAATTGAATATGTCAGCTAAAGGAAATTTACTCTTTATTCGTTTCATTATCAACTACAAATAAAATCGGATGGAGGAAAACCCGAAATATGGCAAAAAAGATAAACCTCCATCCGCAAACAAAAACAAGAATTTAATCAATATAAGCAAAAACCACACATTTCGGATAGCATTGCAATACTAAAAGGGCAAATCATCCCGTCTTTCAGGCTGGACAGGTGCAGGTGATGGTGCTTGTGCTGGTTGTGGCATATCTATCTTAAAGCACCCAACTTCATTGTAATATTTACCCTGGTATTCTCTTGCTCTGATTTCAAGATGGGCAGTAATAGTATCACCCTCTTTCAATTGAAGATCACACAGGTTTCCCATTACATAAAAACACACTTCTTTGGTATACGTAGCACCAATTTCCTCAACGAGAAAATTTCTCTTTTGCCAAGGATTACCTGCCTTACTTGTACCAGTCTGTAACTGACCTACTTTCTTTACTTTACAATTTAATACTAAATCCATTTTTTTTATTTTTTATATTTCTCCTCTTTTATTTTGTCCAATTCTCTCATCGCGGACAGCCTTCTTTTGTGAGCGTCCACTCTTATCCAGAAAACCTTCCAGCTAACTTCCTTTCCGTTAGTTGTGTTCTCTTTAAGTATCTTGCCACATTTAAAAATCTCGTTGACAAGATAATCATACCGTTCTTTATCATAGCAATATCTCATACGACAAAAGTAATATTAAAAAATAAACTAACACAGAAAACAATACTAAAAATAGTTAACTAAATGGTTAATTCTTCCTCTTCCTCTTTCGACAATGCCTCTACATCACCATCTTCACCTTTAGGGAAATACAGTTCGTCAAGATAGTTGCTTGCTTCACTCTTTTCAGCGAAACTCTTTATAACACTACCCCGTTTGCTAACAACACGGTAACTAATATTATCCTCTGCTACAACTTTATAACAATTTAAATCATCCACATCTACGACATCGGGAGCATTATCATCAATACGCATCATGCTTAATATATGAGAATACTCGTTCACCTTCACCGTACAGGAAAAAACATTAGGAACTGGTTCTATTATCAATCCGGCATTTATCAATGAATCAAAAACAGAACGCCTGGGCTTGTATTTCAGTTGCCTCCTTATAAACTTCAACGTTATCATATTATCTCCCCTCTGTGCGGATAATACGCACAAACGTAATACCCGTAACGCATCAATACTACATAGAGGTGAAAGGTATTTGTACAACTGGACAGGAGTAAATTTATGGTAATAATCAAATACTCCCTCTTCCTCTATTTCCCTTACACGCCTTTCCCTTTCTTTATTTCTTACCGTTAAATTAGTAGTTTTCCTTACAGACATAGACTATCCTTTCCATGTATCGTTTTCCTTTATCCATTTACGCTCATCATCACTAAGATCGCCTGTTGATTCACGATGATATACACACTTGTTGCATAACCCTGCCTTGGCACGGACACACTTGTCGCAATCGTATGGGAAAAACGCTATGGTGGTCTTGTCGTAGAAATCTTCACTAGCATCATCATCAGAAAGCCAACCTTTGAACTTTGCAAGCATATCAAGTGCACCTTTCACATCCTTAAAATCAGCAGTGTCTATATCAGAACGCTTTAGGAAACTTTCTATAAGGCTTATCGCATCTTCAAATTCAAGGTTATCCTTGTTTATCAAAGTCTTTGTCTTTTCCTTATTCTCACCTTCCAACACACGCCTCATGGATGGTGTCACATAATCGGAAGCAAGCATGGAAGATTTGGCATAATTGACAATCTGGGTTATCCTTGGAGAATTAACCCATTGCTTGGCTTTCATAAGCAAAGAACGCTCTGACATACCCTCGTCAACAACGTGTGTAGCCCTGTAAAACAAGACAGGATTGGTATCTATGACATAAGCGGACGCAGCCCATAACTCCATCTCATTCGCATCATCAATATGCTTTGCTATATCAATCTTCTTCTGTTTTTCATCGTCAATAAGAAGATTGTTACTAAGGGGAAGTTTACCCCATCCTTTATTCAAACCCATTACCTTTCCTCCTTTATCTTTGATTTTATTTCCCTTACTCTCTCGTCAAGTTCAGAAGAATATTTAAAAAGATTGTATATGCTACTCCTGTCAATACATAGGAAATCAGAAATTTCAGATATACTTAAACCCATGTCACGCATGACACAGCACACAAGCGCACGGTTCATCACAATATCATGCTTCCTGCTTTTCCTGTTAACATCAGTATCGGAGAGTCCGCTTGCCGCTAGAACTCTCCTAAAAACCAAAGCGTTATCAGCCTTTTTGCCCATTTTTCACATTCTCCTTGTCTACGATTAATTGCATTATATCAGCATAACCAGCCAAATCAACCATATTGTCACGCTTTTTATGAAATCCCTGTCTGCATAGCTTTACAGCTATCTGTACAGCAACACAGTCATAAGGAGATAATTCCTTTCCCGTAATCAAAGAAGCCATCTTGGAAATATTTTCAAAATTGACTACTGCATCACCATAGTCAGACTGCCTGCTGTTGCTACGGATATCCTTTGCCTCATCAAGGATACTTCTCTCTTTAACATGATCAACATAAGCAATACAATCCGAGAAAAGAATATACTCTTTACCCTGGTCATCCGCACAAAGAAACTTTTCACCATTCTCAAAACAGTATTTAACAGTGACAAATTCACCGAATACATTTGACTTGCTTACAGAATCTTTACCGTGAAGTAAAATGTATTTATCACGGTTTATAATTTTCACCCTGCTGTTCAATGTAACTCCAATCATAATAAATCACCTACCTTTATGTTATCCGCATCTTTCTTATCAGAAAAGAAGATACGGTCATACTTAGTTTCACCAAACTCAACAAACATGGCTAATATAAAATACTTGTTCAGTACACTATCATAACCCTTGTCGTAAATCTTGTTTATCTTTTTTGTTTTCATCGTTTTTCACATTTAATATCCATACTGTCACCTCCCATCATCATCTTCAACGTACATGTATTGGACATAAGTTCAACAATCTCGTATCTTACGTACTCATATCCATCAACATAACATGTAATGGTTTTACCAGATATATCATAAGTACCGTAACCATTCCCAAAATAGCCCCTTCCTACATAAGTACCATTTTGATTAAACTTAGCGTAAGTAGGTCTTATCATAGGATACCATCTACCATCCACTTTTACCTGAACAAGTTCCCATGTCCCGATAATAGCATCCTTGTATTCATCATCCTTATCATCGGAACAACTACACAACCCCAATAATACTATTGAAAAAATAGCTAAAAATAATAAAAATTCCTTTCTCATTTGCCTAAATTATTTGTGGAACCAAAACCTCCATCGCCCCTATCCGTTGAATCAAGGCTTTCAACCTCAACAAATTCAACCTCAATATAATTACTGAAAAGAAGCTGAGCAATCCTCTCCTTTGCGGCAATATAGAAAGGCTCTTTCTCAAAACTCTTCACTATAACACCTATACAACCTGTATAGTCACAATCAATAACACCATCCAACACATCAGCGTCATGATACTTCCCGTCAACGCCAATAATACCTTTCAGAGAAAATCCGCTTCTCGGCTTGATAATAGCCTTCATATTTGATGGCATCTGAATGGCTATACCAAGTTTAATCAGATTACGACCTTTTCTTATCAACGTGTTGTCAGGAACATACAAATCATACCCGGCAGCACCATCAGTTTTTTTTTCGGGAAGAACTGCATCCCGTCTTAATTTTACAAATTTTACTTGATTCATTTTTTATTTCCTTTTCTCTTTAAATCATACATAGCGCATTCCCTGCTTCTGTAAATCTTGCTTGCAGGATAAATCACATCATTAACAATAACAAAGCCGACAACAGGATCTGTAATGGGAACAACTTCACCATCAACAATAGTAAAATTATTCTCGGATAAAAGCCTTCTCATGGCAGCAATCTGTTCGAGAGTAGCCTTTGATATATCATAGTTGTTAGAAAAGTTAAACTCTAAATTACAGATAAGAACATTCTTGTCCTTATATAAGAAATTAGCTTTCAAACCACCAGTATTAATAAATACATAATCTATTAAATCTCCTGTCCTGCTTTTAGCAAACAGGAAATCTCCTTTCTTGAAATCGTCAATCTTGACTAGTTCATAAGTGCGCTCATCAATCTTCTTCAATGAATACCCCTCAGGTAGTTTTATTACACTTGCATCTGTCTTACCCATTTCTTTCATCCGTATTTAACCGAAATGCAGCCTCCCTAGCCTGATCCTTCGTTCTATACAACTCTATTTTTTCAAACATACGACCATCATCACAGTCATACGTACACAAGGTGACAGCCCACATATTACCACGTGGAGAATAGAAATACTTACCGTAATCCTTTCCCATCACCTTACCGTCAATCCTTATCTCTCCTTTATTAGCCATAACACGCCTTATTTCCTCACCCCGAACTTTTTCCTAAACTCATCAATAGAGCACGCTATTCTCTTACCAAGATGGTCTACATACAAAACAGCATCTTTAATCATTCGGTCATTCTCACTAAGCATGTGGATAATGCTGTCAACTACACACTCTTTGCCGCTACTTAATTCAACATACTTATTACCCATGACAATGCAGTCTTTTTCCTTCAAAGGAACAATACGTTCAATCTTGCCTTCGCGATATTTTTTCAGCTTTTCAAAGAACTCACGGTGCATGACACACTCATTCTCATCCATCACATGATAAAATTCACAGTAAATATCGTGAAAATCCTTTACCGTATTAATCTCACGAAGGTTATCAATCACATTTTGCAATGCGTCAAAGAAATTCACATCATGCTCATCCAACACTTCTTCCATCATTCTATCAATGGAAGCAATAGCCGCATTCTTGAAATCAATATCGTCACAACGAAATCCCAAAGAGATATAATTACGCAAGGAAAGAAGGTTTTCCTTAAAATCAATTCCTAATTCAATATCCATTCTCTAAATTGTTTAATGTTAATACTCTTCAAATTATTAATAACAGCATCTCCGATATCATCGTTATGCTTCAATCCAAAAGACAGGCTAGGGTATTCCCACCATCTCGCCACACGTCCTTTGTCACCCCACAAAGATATAGCTTTATTATCAAAGTCGGGGAATAAAATAACATTTTTTGGCAATTTATTTCCAAGCTGGTTCATTCCGCCACAAGCGGCCCATATAAAACCGTTACCGAAAGCCATAGAAGCTATTATGGCGGTTTTCTCCGATTCAACCATACAAGTTATAGCATCGCTGCAATAATCCCCTAAAAACGGCTTAAAATAACCACGATAAGTAAACCCTTCTCCCGTAGTAAACTTCCTGAAAGCATGGGTTTCCTTCTTCCTGTGACCGTTCACCCCATATCTTATCCTGTTATCATGACATACGTTACCATCCTTGTCAGAATACCAGAACACAGCGGATTCCCTTCCAAGACATCCTACCTTATACCTTGAAAACACATCATTCACGGAATCAACACCGAAAACGCCTGAAAGGTATTCGTACAGGTTATTACCCTTCCAATGCCCGGCATCGCTAAGCCTGTCAACATACTTCACATCAACAAACCTTGATTCCTGTCTACCCGAATCATACTCTCTCTCGTAGAAATCCTTCAAACTCATCCTGCAACCGTCCGGGCTTGACAGAATCCTAAAAGCATCAGAAGCACTACTGCAACCGGGAAGATAAGACACGAGAAAGTCAAACAGGTTGACAGAATCACCGCCCTGCTCGGTAACGGTAATACTGCCCGACTTGTTCATATAGAAAACCAGCTTATCCTTCCTGCTATGGCTCTCCAGATTTATCCGGGCAGGCAATGTCCAACGCTTTCCCCTTCGTCTAAGAGGAAGCCCAAGCACAGTATCAAGATTGGCAAATATATATTCATAATCAATGGAACCCATGCTACTTAAAATTACGCCATCCCTGTTTGATATCCCTAAAGAAATCGCTCAACGTATAACGGTAATCATCAGGATATCCTAGAAAATCAGAAAGGCATGAAACATATCCTCCAGGCTTACGTCCACTCGTCCATCGGTACACCATTTCGGCAGGAACCATAAACACAAGAAGAACAAATAAAATGTCAACGTATATGAGAAACATGACAAAACGAACAAAGCATCTCATAATCATTCCTCCACATCCCCTAAAAGAAGTTTCTTCGCATAACGCAACGCAAACTCCCAATTGTAATAAAACGTACCTAACAAATCAAAGAACAGGCTATACACGGCATCCTTGTCACCATCGGGAACGGAATACATGATATCATCCATCATACGGATATCATCACTGAATCTGGCATTCTTTGTAGTATAACGCCACAAACCGCCAACGGCAAGTATCTTGGCGTGTTCATAAACATGACCGTCAATGGAATATACATCACAAACGTAATCATTAAACCAATCCTCATCGTCAAGCACACCACTAACAGGACTTGCCGACAAAATCATATTAACAAACACACCAAAATGACAATACTGCTCTATCTTACCCGAATCATTGTCAAACTCAACCTTGAAAGCATCCTTGCCGCCCTCATTAATACTGCAAACCATGTCACTTACGTAAAGCGTCTTTAACCACTGGCTGAAATTATATCTTTTCAAACCAGTCCTGTTACGAGCTTCATTTATCGCACACTGGGCATCAGACACACATACATACCAATCAGAAGTAACACGAATACTTCTATCAAATAAAACAATCTCTTTATTATCCATATACAATAAAATTTTTCAGCAAAAATACACATTAAAGTAATATGGCAAAAATAATAACAGTTAAATAATCTTTAATCTTTATTATATTCTCGGAAAGGTTTTAAATAAGTAGAGAAACCGTATTCTTTTATTATTGATAATATTTCATTTTCGTCAATTGAATAAAATTCTCCTTTTACTTTTTTATTTGAAAATCTGCGGTGTAGCTCATTTTCTATATTTTCGTCAATAGTTGCAATGACTAATAAATTATGATTTCCGCACGAAAGCGTTCGATATCTTGTTTGAATATCAGATGTAGAACCTATTTTTACTAACCCAGTAACTTTATCTTTCATCAAGTACGTGCATCTATCAAAGGATTTTTTTCTTGGGAGTTTTAATACTTCCGCCATAGTAGTAAATATAGCATAATACAATAATTCACAATTTCCAAAAAGAATTTTATTTACTTCTATTGCCTTATCAAAATCGTGCATCCAAGCATATTCGATAAGTGCATTAGCTAATGTAAGCTGGTTATATATAGTACCATCTTCGTAAAGCATATATTTCCCATAATCGTTTTCACGAAACTCTATATTTCCTACACAACTTGGGAACATTGTCATTATAAATTCTTTTATACTATTAGTTAAAACTTGGTCATTATAACCTTTAAAAACTAGTTCATTCATAACAATAAAAAAAGTGCGCCTACTACGAGCTGTCAAATCAACCATAGGGTTTATTTCGGAGGCGTTTCCGTATCTCCACTCGGTAGGCGCAATATCTTAATCTTTACTACTACAATATGTCATGGCAAAAAAATAACTCCAATGATTGAAGTCACAGGAGTTTGCCTCTCCCATGATTGATTTGACGCTACAAAACTAAGTATTTTTTTTGAAACTGCAAAATTTAAAACGGCAAATCCTCCTTCATAATATCATCAGCCTGTTGCAGAAGGTATTCGTCAGGATTATACTTCCGTCTTAGGACAATCTGGAACATCCTGTTCCTGTTCTCATCCCACGCGGAAGTGACGGAATAGCCTTCCTGGCGTATCATGTCAACCATCTTTCTCTTGCTGTAAGGTCTTACACCACAGTCAATACAATATGCACTGTATTTCACATACAGGTCACGGTCACGGATAGCCTCAAGTTCAATTCCCCCATCAGCATCATACCCCGAATCGTAAAGATAGGACAGTACACTGTTGGAATCACGTCTGGCATTCTCCGTAACGGATTCTATCGTATAACTTCTCGTAAACTCTCCCTTGTTCTTCACAAACCGTCTTGCACCCTCTATTATCCAGTTGATAATGGCTGCCGATTCCTTTGACAGCTTCAACGGAAGCGACCTGTCCTGTTCCGATTCCTTAAACACACGATAGAACGGGATAACAAGGGAGCGTCTGAAGTGACCATAAGTCTGGTCCGAAACGGAAGGCATCTTGTTAAGATTGGCCATGAAAGGCGGCATCATGTCGGCAAGGAAAGGCTCACCGAACGGAAGGCGTGCCATAGTAGGCTCACCGGAAATGAACTTCTTATACTTGCCACCGCTCACATCCTTCCCACCCATCTCGGAAGCGTAGTTGAGCAGCTTGCCGTTTATCATAGCTATATTGTACTCGCAAGTAGACTTGTCACCCGACAGGTCAGCCATCTCCATATAAGAAACATTATCTTTCCCTAGCGCGTTGACAACAGCGTCAAAGAACACGGACTTACCGTTACTACCACAACCGAGAAGGTAACACATCTTCTCCATCTTGATCTTCTTCCTGTCAACAAAAGCACACCCTACAAACTCCTGCAAGGCATCCTGGGTATCCTTCACAGGGATCACATCGTCTAGGAACTTCTCCCACAACGGGCTGCGCGCCAACGGGTCATAATTGATATTGATACGTATGCACGATTCTATCATAGGAGAGAAATCGAACGTTTCCATCGTTTCCGTGTCAAGGACACAATTGTCAAACGTGATGAAGTTACGCTTGGGATTGAATATCTCATGCGTCACGTTCTTTACGATGGTACGGTAGAAACGCTCGCTCGTATCGGTCATGTACAGTTCGCTAAGACCGTTTATGCGGCACAAATCCATACACAGGCGCATCAGATCCTCCTTCATCATGGGAACGAATATCTTACCGTCAAAAGCCATGATGGAACCGCTCCTGTGGCGTCTGAAATTGCATTCCCTGCACGCATCGGCTATATCCATCTCGACCATAGCGGATATGGAACGCTTCCACTCGCCTTCATCCCTTGCTTTACGGAAACCGCGACCACCACCCTTGTCCGCCAGCTTGCCCATAACGGAATCAAGGATGTATTCATAAGAAGCCTTTGCAGATTCAGCGACAGTCATTTTCCCCTCCTTTCTCTACCGATCCTACCGATTCTACCGATTTCTCCCGGTCCACAACCTTCCCGAACATTACAACGGGATACAGGTCATAATCGTCCGTTGATATGTCAGGGCGTGCGTCCATATCGTCAAGGGAAGAGTACACGTCCGAGATGTGCTCCAGTTTCCTGCACACGATGGAATCACGTCTTATCCCGTAATACTCTATAAGGTCAGCCATGTACTGTATGGTAATGTCCTTGAACCATGTGAACGCATCATCACGTGTCTTTGCCCCGTCACAGCAGGTATTGAACGTGTACCCGAAACGCCTCATCTTCACGAAGTAGCTGTTCCGCCACAACGACACCGACTTGTCCATCTCGTTCCCTGCGTTACGTATCGCGGTGACGATGCTTCCAGGCATGAGCGCACACCGTGAAACGCGAGCTGCCGAAGGCTTCCCGTTCGCCCCGATACCATCCACCATATCCACATCGGGCACGAACCTTAGATCATCCACGCTCCTTCCGCCCACAACGGACGTGTCATGCCGCATGAGATAGTCTGCATCCACGATATGACCGTACTGCCTTACCTGGTCCTCGCACCACGAAGCGAACTTGCGCAGCGACCGTTTCCACTCGGAAGGAAGCACATACCCGTACTTTCCGCATATATCCTCTATATGCTTTCTCTCCTTCTCCCATTTCCTCTTCATCTTCCTCTCGTACTCCAGCACCTCACCCTCCACGCTGACACCAGCGACCTGTGCAGCAATAGACTTTGCAGTTAAAGGTACGGGCACGCGTCTGATGAATGACGCTTCCGACACGAACACAGCCTTTGTTCCGTCCTCCAGAGGCTCGTCAAGTTTAAGACAGCAGTGACGGTCCCGGAAGCTGACGAGCGTAACCCACCCGAACAGCCACGTCTGAACCCTCATGCCCTTGTACCAACGCTCCCTGTCGGGCATTGCATCGGACAGGCATACGACACGCCTTGATTCGGGCAACCTAAGTTTAATCTCTATTTCTTCTTCCATATTTTACACACACATTTTACTTGATTTTACCTGCAAATATAGCGCAAAAAACAATACGAAAACTAGTAGTTAAATTAATTAACTACAAATGTTTATGTGATTAACAAATACGTGTCAAGGAAGATAGTTTATCTTTCTTTACACAAGATTTTTTACTTTCACGTCCACAGTATTATTTGAATAGGAAAAATAAAAAATATTGATTGTTGTTATTTTTTACTTTTGTTATAATTTTTCTCATTTTAGTTAAAATGATTTAACTATAATTTTTTATTTACTTGTTATTTTCTACGTTAAGAAATGTAAAATTGACTTAATTTAACATAAAATAAAAAATCTCAACACCGATAGTTGCATATGCAACTAATTGATTCGGGAAAATTCGTAAAAAACCTACGAAATTCGTTGATTTTTCGTAGACTTCGTAAACTCTTCGTTTTTCAACATTTGTCAAAAAACTCGCGCAAATTAGTGGTTAAATGGCTGAAAACAAACTATTTAGTGTTGTCAAAAAAAATTGAATCGTAAATCTTTGAAAATCTACTCTCTATTAATTTGCATATTAAATGTTAAAAGTAATATATATATACAAAATATACATACACGTACACCTTACATGCTCTATTACAATACATATACACGTACATCACATATACGACACATACAGCATAAAACACCAAAACTGCATACGTAATTTAGTATAGATACATATCAAAACGACGAAATCAACGAAGAATACTGTAAACCAATAACTTATACTGCAAAAAAAGACATAAAAAATGCAACCACACCTACGAAACACACCGAAAAACCTACGATTTTCGTAACTTTTTATGTAAAGATTTATCCGATTTTGTTGAAAACTACCGAAAATACACCACCAAAACGCAAAATCAGCCATCCGAGCAAAATTTGGAGAAAAAAAATTTTCAGAAAAAAATTTATCGGGAGCGACACACCCACCGCGAAACCTCCACAAAAGGGGGTATGGCACTGATTTACAGGTAATTACACACGTTTATCTACCATGTTTCTCAATGTTTGTAAATAAAAATAAATTCTTTTCTACGACAATCGAATTTCGAAATCTTTACAAATAAAATATCTTTACAAGTGACTTCTACGAAGATTTCGTAATTCCATCACGTTCAGACACTTACAAACAGATTTAACACAAATTAACATTGAAAAATCTTGAAATTAAACATAATATTAAGCTAAAATAGGTCTTGCATGGTCGGATCTATTAATATTATGCAATATTAATTTAAAATATGTATATAAACTGTATTGATTTTGGAAAAAACGAGCTTAATTTATAATGAATGTTAATGAAATATACAACCTAATCAAAATCGCTGTATGTTTGCAGTGTCGGAAAGACAAAGAGATACTTGACGTATTGAAACAGCTTGCCACGGTGAGAGCGTGGTACAGATCCGCAAACAGGAAATAAGCGGAATATAAACAGCGGTGCAGCTAGCCACGATGCAGAAGTACGGGTATCCTTGATAATGGAGATAGGAACTTAGTGCAATATGCGAATAGCTTTCCTAATACAATATAATGTATGTGCGTGTGTATCCTATACGTAAGTCTTAATACTTGTCTGTTATGCACGGATAAGTTAATATAAGCCGTAAAAACATACGATACGCGCATACTGTAATGTAGCTACCATGATATTGGTAACGGTTACAAGCCCGTATGGATACAGAGTACAGTATATAAACTTAATACATTATAATATGAAAGCAAAAGGAATATCACAGAGAGCGGTTAAGAGTATGATTAACAGTAATACAACATTGCTGCATATCGGTAATTTTGAAACGGGAAAACGTACCAACTTAAAGCGTGCGGTTAGCGAATGTGTATATACTAGTCGGTTGTATTACAATACGGATATTAAATTGGATCTGGAAAAAATCGAATACCTAGTATACAACCAATCTGATAAACTGTTTAAAGTAAAACTATACGAAACACATATTGCAGCGGTTAATGAATACACCGAGTACCACATTGACTTTGACGAAACAAGCAAGTATTATACATTGGTTATTGGTGGCATGCAGTTTTTGATCGTGTCAGATCTGGGCTGGTGTAATATATGGCAAGTATTTGACGGATCATGCGAAACGGACGGAGAGGATAAGGAATACAAACTAACTGTATAGTTCTGTAACGGGCAAAGATATTGCTATTACAGAAAAACCAAGAAACAAGCCATTGCCGAATTTAGGCGTAATTTCGGGAACTTTAGAGGTTTTGTTAAAAACAATGGGAATTAGTATAAATCAATTAAATATTACAATTATGGAAAGATACGATTATTTGGAAGCGGTTAAAGAGGACGTGTTGAATTATATCAATGAGAACAATATAGTAGTAACCTCTGAAAACAGGGACGAAGTGGAAACGGATCTTAATGATAGATTATTTGTGTCCGATAGTGTAACGGGGAACGCATCAGGGTCATACACGTGCAATTCGTGGGAAGCTGAGGAATACATTTGTCACAATTGGGACCTGTTAAGTGAAGCGTTAACGGAGTTCGGTTGCGATATGAGTTATTTGGAAAGAGGCGCGGAATCATGCGACGTAACTATACGATGTTATCTGTTAGGACGGGCAATTTCGGAAGTATTGGACGAAGTGGAAACGGAAATAGAGGAAGAGGAAGAGGAATGAGAACGTTTTTTGCACAAGTTGAAACAAGGTATCGGGCGATTAAAAATTGCCCGTTTACCCCCGCACATGTTGTCAAGGTTTTTGGCGGTTATATGTGTTTTGAAAGTGATAATGATTATAGAGTTTGGAAAAATCAAAAGTAAACAATAATGAATATGAAAAAAGGGAACTTACCTACACAGGAATACGAATTGATTAACGTGTGTATGCAAACTGTAGAAAATGGCACTCCATTAACGTGTGATGACTGTGGACGTACAATATTTAATATTGCTACGATAAAAGGGAAAGGCGATGGAAATACGTACAATGTAGGGATGTCATGCGTTAAGAAATTACTAAATAAGTCAATCTACTTCGATTTAGAAACCGGGTGGGAATTTGAACGAAAAGAAAATGAATGGAAGCAAGCAATGAATAATTTAAAGTGGCTTAAAAAGCATTCAGAAAAAGACTTGTACAAATTTTCCTTGTACAAATACGATAACGGTAAAGAATTTTGCATTAACCTAACTTTCAAGAAAGATTTTGGAGGATATAAAAAAGGATATTCTGGAGGATACACGGCTGCTATGTCATTGGATAAGCTTCCTTTGTTTTCGGAATTTGTCAAAGCGCCGCAAAGGTTAGATCTTGTGTAAAGAATAATTTCCAGTAATTTAAATTCTATGTCTGTTCCGAAATGGAGTATAACGTGATAACAGCGGAGGCACAACAATACGGGCTAAGTAATGATTTGCTTGATATTGTGTGCGAATGGCTAGTATATAATAGTAGAATGAAATCTACAAATGTAGATTTCTCAGAAGTTGAACTAAACGATTTTTTACAAAAATGATTGAAACATTAATACTATTAAGTTGCCTGTATCTATCAATACTGGTAACTGATTATATCGAAAAACAGAAACAACAACAATAATTAAAACGTAACATTATGGAAAGAAGAAACGACATACCCAATTTGCTTGCAATGTATATACGCAATACGCGGGAAATATACGATATTACAACATGGCTGCAAAATTGCATAATTAAGAAGGCAAACAAGGGCATACAGCCATCAATAGAATACCTTGCAAATTGCAGCGCGATGAAAAGTATAATCAGAGAAGCCGCCAAACTATTGTACAAGTATGACGGAATAACACCCACCAGACAAGAAAAACAGCAAGCGGCTAAAGAGTACGCAAAATATATACTTGACGGTGTGCAATACTCCTCCAAAAACGCCAATAGAAGGCAAAATAAAGCCTTCTATTGAAAGATCTCAATCAATACCGATGTATTATCCATAAAAACAAAAAACATTATGATACTAGTAACAGTAAAAAACAGCAAAACAGGTAGCCAATATATTTGTAAATCGGCCTCAAAAACGGTAAAGGATATAGCATATAAACACATAAGTTATCATCTCGTATGCAGACATAAAGATCACCCGTTTTTTAAACAGTTTTACCACGGTCCAAAAGGTATATATATAGATTCGCCGCGGTACAAAGAAATAGAAGCCCTAGAAAAACCTATCTGGAATACACCAATATACAAATTGCTAGATCTAACCATTACGGAAACACCCCTAGACGGGCGTACACGATACGCAAAACAGTTACCCGTATTCAATGCGGATATATTGGCGGAACTTACCTATTAATCAATCAAAAAAAACAATATAATTATGATACAATTTACTATTAACAGTTTCAGCAATGGCACATCAGGCCGCCCGTACAACTCGATCAAAGACGCAATACAAGACGGTGGTAGTTACTCCGTTTGGTGCAACGAAAAGATCAAAAAAGCATTCAGTTTCGGGAACGGCGCGGAAAAGGACTTTGAAAGGTATTGCAAAGACAACCATTGCAAAATCATAAGCGAAAGCGATTTTTACAAGGAAATACACTCTTTACCGTTTAACGAGCAAATAACACATATCCAATTTATTAGAGAGCAATTAAGCCTTTACAATGATCTATAAAACATAATGCAGCAATGAAAAAGGTACAAGCTAAAAACCAATTACAGGAAGCAATTGAAAAATTGAACAATATTATAGAAAATAAAACGGGTGTATTTCAGAAACCGATAATTCCAGGCGATTGCCCTACGTTTGACGAAGGAACGGCAAACTATGTTAGGGAAAGACTGAAATTATACCTAGGATCGTGGGTATTGCCAAAACTTGATGAATTATCTAAATGAATAGTATTATGAGAAAACAAGAATTTATCGAAAAGTACAATTTTGTCAAAGAAAGTGTTATATCTGCAATGGATAAGGCTTTAGAACGTGCCCTAGAGAACGAAGTAATAGACCTAAGTAAATGTGATGGCAATTATTTAGATGTTTATCCGCTAATCGGAGCGGTTTTAAAGAGAGAATTAAGCTATATACTTGACGGTTCTCCTACTTACAGTCGTTCTATAAAACGTAAAGCGACTAAATATAATTACGATTATAGAATATGGCACGATTATGCTGGAGATTATAAACATAAATAAATATTATTTACAATGAGAAAACAAAATTTACAAAAAGAATTATCTCCTATTTTTGACAATGAAAGTATTAAGATAGGAACGTTTAAAGCTAACAGAAGTATTGATACATTGGATCTTATCAAGGAAAATATCAAGTTTTGGAAAAGCTATGACGGACACAAGCTACCTGATAAACAGGTTAAACGCCTGTATTATAACGGCACCAGGACACAAAACATAATCAAAATGTACATAAATACGCCTGAATTGATTAAGTTTGTAAGAGAGCACGCAAACGACTACGATACGTTAAACCGAAAAGACGTACCTAGCTGCATAACTATTGATCATAGACGGAGTGAACGTTATTTTTCCGTATTTATTAAAAAATTTGGGAAAATAAGTTTTAAAGAAGTTTTAAAGGTTTTCCCATTATTGCCAAAAGCATATTTGAACGAGTAATGAAGGTGATTAGAGTAATTAGAGTTTTAAGGAGAATACTAACCGATTCAGATATTATAGATCTGTATGGTCTATATTGTGAATTTTACAAAAATATACAATAATATTAGATAACATTTGTAACCGTACCGTTTGAACAAATGAGAGAGATACGCAAGGAACTGAACCGATTTGTTAAACCTGTACAGATAAAGATTGTTAAGAGTGATTTTAAAACTGTTTCATTCAGGGAATTAAGATAAAGCGGAAATAATGTGAAATATTTTCCCGGTATGGAGAACAACAAACAGAGCGACACTGTTACCGGGAGCATTTTTGACTTAAAAACGAAAATAAACGAAAAAAAATATGAATATTATTACAGATAAGGCAAAGCTACAATATAGGGCAAACAATAACAGCGGATAAATAAATAAGGAGTTTGGAAACGATCAGCAAGCGGCCTATTATTTTGCAAACGAAATAAAAGAAACGGCAATTATACGCGGATATTTTGTTTTCAAAAAGCGTGAAAAATGACAAACAAATAAGGTATTCATTGATCATGTGTTTAGATAACATATTGCCCTAATACTGCAATGAACTATCACTAACTTGTGAGAACGAAAAACTCCTAAACAATTACACAACTAATGGAATCATATAAACGACTATGTAAGGCGTTACGGAAAATTCATTGAATACGTGCGTTATAGTAACATTATGGCACATGAATACAGGCTACCAATATAATGCTCTAGTGTCGCACAAAGTAAACAGCTATCCTGGTATGGGGAACAACAAGCGGATCGCCACCGCTACCAGGAACAAATACTAACTTAAAAACAAAAGAATATGGGAACGAACAAACAACTAAGTATTAAGCAAATTATTTGCTTTAACATTATAGCAGCCGAAAAAGTTGCCGGGGATGTGTGTCAAGGTCTTGCCATCAAGCTGGCGAAAGCGTTTATATACGATAGCCGTGATATTGATGCCGATGAAATCTCATACATTAGCCAACAATGCGAAATTGCGCTTCAAAATATATCCGAATTAGGGCTTACAGAAGCCAAGAACAATGAAATGAATAATATAATAGCTAAATATAATGGGAACGAACAATAAACAATCCATCCTGGAAGGACGGAAATGGGATGTGATAGAGAGTGTTGACGGATATTTTTCCGGGGAAAAGAACGGAGTAATCATACAAGGAACGACAATGAGTGATCTGTATGAAAAATGTAAATCTTTTGATATAGCTTCGGTTATGGAGAAGATTAAGACGGGTGACAATCTGAACGACTGGGAAAAACGCTTAATAAAAGTTAATAAAAAGTTGTTGGAAAACCAATAATATATATATTTGTCGTATGAGAAATAAATATGTCACATTTTACAAGGGCTGTACAATAGAGGTCACAGGAGAAAAAGACTTCATGTACCGGATAATAAAAGGTGAACGGATGGTTCTCTTTGTAGATATGTTTTACAGGTCTACAACTGATGCGTTAAAGGGCGCAATGAGGTGGGTGGACAATAATGTTAGAAAGGAGTGAATTTATGCTTTTTGGAATTGTTTTTGCTATGTTAATGAAGGCTATATGTGGAAATATGTTGGACGATTGATGATTGTCATTGTATGGCTTATTGTGTTACAGGTCTTGTCTGAATGTTAATTATGAAATATTTAAGAATACATTTGATTATATGGTGTTTGCCTTGTATAATATATACACTATTCGAGATTGCAGTATTTTTGGCGTTCAATATCATCTCGTTTATATGGGATTTTAAGTTTATTAAATGGAGTTCCATGTTTTATGCCAAATATACATGGAACGGTACTCCTTATGTAGACCGAACCCCTTGGGATACCTTTAAAAGGCATTATTCAGTTATATTATAATTTAAATAAAAAATGGCAATTATATACTATTTTACACAACAAAATAA
>ENA-OPBE01000779-OPBE01000779.1-human-gut-metagenome-genome-assembly--contig:-NODE-779-length-30592-cov-4.133346_pt1 | contig 30592 bp, 25 predicted proteins | sample MGYA00241066_ERZ501448 | MGnify/ENA primary metagenome ERZ501448 (study PRJEB25962, sample SAMEA2042585) | human gut metagenome | biome: human gut; feature: human-associated habitat; material: faeces...
AACCGGTATTTTATTTGACTGGAAAACCGGAAAAGGAGACAGTGTAGAAAACGATGAAGTAAAAGAATACTGGTTTAACCCGGAAGAAAACTTCGACAGAGTTCTTCAGGAAAGTAATGCATTGAACGGTGTAACTGGCATCTTTGAAATCGATTCCAGATGCCAAAAATCTACTATGGTTCCAAGGATAGAGACGAAGATGGCATCTGACAGTCTCCTTAAGAAAGGAACCTGGGCATATTATGGAAAGGCGAAGGATGCTAGAAAACGTGCTTTGCTCTGGACTTCTGTTAATACAGATGTTGTCGGTGCGAACCAGAAGATTCCTGTGATTGTCTGTACGGCAGATAATAAATATTATGTAGCAGAATCTACAACCGCCAAACGTACAGGATATGGCCCTGATTACGTTGCGATTGCAGCGCAGATGAGCACAGGCACTGCAAAAAAAGAGCTGGATGAGACCGCAGTAAAATATGACAGTCTTCAGGCCGCATACGACGCATATAAAAAACTACTCACAGATGGAAAATATAAGCAATATAAAAATTCGTTGGATTTTAATATTCATTGGTGAAGGTAACTGGTGAAGATGGTTATTCCTTTGCAGTTTACTGGTTGCTTTTATTTCTCCGACAAGCTATACTAATCTGAGCGACAAAGTATGGATTGGAGGATTTTTATAATGAAAATTGCAGTAACTTATGATAATGGAAATGTTTTTCAGCATTTTGGAAAAACAGAAAACTTTAAGGTTTATGAAGTAGAAGACAACAAAGTTGTTTCAAGTGAAGTGATCGGTTCTAACGGAACTGGACATGGTGCCCTGGCCGGACTTCTGGCAGAACAGGGGATTGATGTACTGATCTGCGGTGGTATTGGAGGAGGTGCACAGACTGCACTTGCGGAGGCAGGTATTCAGTTATGCTCCGGTGCACAGGGAAATACAGATGAAGTAGTAGAAGCTTATCTGAAGGGCGAACTGGAATCAGCAGGAACAACCTGTGATCATCATCATGAAGAAGGACATTCCTGTGGAAACCATGAGGAAGGGGAGTCTTGTGGAAGCAGCTGTGGCGGCTGTGGTTCACATAAACCGGCATTTTCCGGACCGAATGTAGGAAAGACATGCCGTACACATTACAAGGGAACATTCAACGATGGAACACAGTTCGATTCTTCCTATGATCGTGGACAGCCGCTGGAGTTTGTCTGCGGAGCAGGACAGATGATCAAAGGCTTTGATGCAGCTGTTGCAGACATGAAGGTCGGAGAAATCAAAGAAATCCATCTGATGCCGGAAGAGGCTTATGGACAGCCGAATCCGGATGCGATCTTTACTCTTGAGATTGAACAGCTTCCGGGTGCAGAGGACCTGACAGTAGGTCAGCAGGTATATTTGTCTAATCAGTATGGGCAGCCTTTCCCGGTCAAAGTTACAGCCAAAGATGAAAAGACAATTACATTTGATGCCAATCACGAGATGGCTGGTAAAGAGCTGAACTTTAAGATCGAGCTTGTAGAAGTAAAATAAATGTCGAAGAAGTGCGGAGTTTGTCAATAAGTTTCGAACTCTTTTGATGGACGTACACAGTGCGGCATGCTAGTATGGAAGAAAGAAAATTATGTAGCTGTCTGGCGGCATTAAAGGACAGTGATATGATTCGTTTCTGTTTTATTCTGTGCGGCATGCCGCTTCTTTTGTTCTAAGACCGTTCTGGTTGAGAAAGGGAAATCTCCATGTTTTACTTGCGTTGTCGGGCGAAATTTCCGTGTGTAATGAAATAGGATATGAAAAAGATCGGAATGCGTTGTTTCGGTCTTTTTATGTGGTGGAAACTGATCTATCAGGGCATTCTTGAATTATCTGAATTCCACGGCATGTTTTCTTTTCCAGATGGGAAATAAATTTCGCTGGCAGACGTAATTCTTCCGTTGTTCAATGCTTATGGAATGGAAGAATGTTTTCCACATATCAGTATATTCATCTTCATAAGATTCTGTCTTTTGTAATACCGAAAATTCATCGTCCGTCAGATAGCGCAGATAATTTTCACCATCTTTTACATGTACACAGGCAGTTTTGCGGTTATCATCGATGATCATCCAGTGTTCGGAGGGCATACGGTTGGCAAAATGGTTGCCAACCAGCATGATTACATCATTCCTGGGCTCCAAATGACTGACATAGACCTGGTTTTCCAGACTTTGAAAACGGGCAAATTCCCGAAAATGATGCGCTTCATTTGATACCTGGCGCCGGAGTTCGAGAAGATTCATTACATGTGGATTCGTATATTGCTCGACTACAGTACTGCCAATAGCAAACCCCACCCGAAGAAAGTCATAGATTGCCTGCAGAGCGTTCTCATCCGCAGACAATGAGGCGTAGTAGATGTTCATGTATGCAGTTTCAGAGATGCTTCTCCGAATGGAGCGTATAACCTTTTCTGCTTTGGAAGGATCACCATCCACATGGATATATTCATCAAACATTGTTTGTTGAAAGATAGGTTCTTTCTTTAGTCCAATCTGGTTATGACCGACTTTCAGGGCTTCTGACCAGGCATCATAGATGCAGGTCATGATATCCGTTAAGCGGTCCTGGCAAGTATATATTTTCATATTTTTATTCCGTATTCTGATCCTATATGTAAAAGTGGCTGGAAACTGGCAGAGGGAAGTTTAGCCGATCCCAAAATCAGCGAGAGTCATCTGGGAATAAGATTCATTGGAATGTTGTACTTTCCAGGAATCTTTTGCATCTACCTGAACCAGCTGTCGGGTGATATAGGCTTCTTCAATGGGAGTACGATACATTTGTCTGCCACCGCAGGTGATAAAATAATGTGCGCGTTTCAAAACTACGCCCATTCTTTTCAGATTGTCAAAATTCAGACGGCCATATCGTCTGGCATAAGTGATCCGGCTGGCGGATTTTGGCCCGATTCCGGGAACCCGAAGCAACGTGGCATAAGATGCTTTTTCAACTTCCACTGGAAAGTGTTCCAGATGGCGCAGCGCCCAGTCGCATTTGGGATCCAGCAGTTCATTGAAGTTGGGCTGAGATTCGGATAACAGTTCATCTGCCTGGAAGCCATAGAAGCGTAGCAGCCAGTCTGCCTGATACAGGCGATGTTCCCGGAGAAGTGGAGGTGGAGTTCCAATCTGAGGGAGAATGGAGTCATCATTTAACGGAATATATGCCGAATAGAAGACTCGTTTCAGATCAAAGCCCTGGTACAGAGCCTGGCTCGTCTGTAACAGAGTATAGTCACTTTCGCCAGTGGCACCGATGATCATCTGGGTACTCTGCCCTGCCGGAGCGAAATTCCGTTTCAGATCAGACATGTTAAGAGGTGCCAGCTGACAGGCATTTTCCCATGTCAGGATATGTTTCGTGAATTTATTTTTATCACGGGAGATAAGATTCGGATCCTCTTTTTTGAGGGGAGGATTGTTCCCGGGTTTTGCATCGGTATTCTGCATATTGAGTTTTTCTCTGAAGGTTTTCTTGGAATCGTCTGAGAAAATACCATTTCTTAAAAACTGATTTCCCCGGTTTCGATCCATATATGCAGACTTTCCAGCAGCTATCCGGTGAGAGGCAATAGTATTTTGTACTTTTCCCATGGGATTCAGGATATTCTGCATGGTTTTATTGGGGGCAAGAGAACGCAGAGCTGTTTCTGTCGGAAGTTCCAGATTGACACTGATGCGGTCTGCCAGATATCCGGCCGCGGCAAGCAGCTCGTCAGAGGCCCCGGGAATTGTTTTTACATGAATGTATCCGTTGAAATGGTACCGGGTACGGAGGAGCAGCAGTGTCTCACACATTTTCTCCATGGTATAGGTCGGATTTTTTAAGACACCGGAGCTTAAGAAGAGCCCTTCGATATAGTTCCGTTTGTAAAATTCAACGGTTAGTTCACAGATTTCCTGTGGCGTAAAGGTGGCGCGGCGTACATCATTGCTGGCACGGTTGATGCAATATTTACAGTCATAGGCACAATGATTTGTCATCAGGATCTTGAGAAGGGAAATACATCTTCCATCAGCGGCAAAACTGTGACAGATGCCACATGCCTCTGCATTGCCGAGCTCTCCTTTCTTTCCGCGTCGGCTGGAACCGCTTGAAGTACATGCGACATCGTATTTTGCTGCATCTGCCAGAATCTGTAACTTTTCCTGCGTTGTGTAATTATCATTTGTAATCTCTGTTATCATACATCTATTATACAAACACATGTTCTTGAAATCAAGAACTTTTTTAGAACATTCGTTCGACAAAAGCTCCAAAAAGCTACCCATTGCAATGTCAGGGCGAGGAAGATTATAATAAGAAGAAACAGAAACCGGAAAAGTCGAAAAAATTAGTGTTGCACTCGTAAAAATACAATATATTGATAAAAACTTTCAAAATACAACTACAAATTGTACAAAATTAAAAGCATGCGTTAATTAATTGACAAAGGTGCTTTCAATAGTGTACACTAGCGGCGTGAACGAGGGAGAGTTCACATGTAACTATAATAAGATTCCGGTCTTATTTTTCTTTTAGGAGAAAAGTTAGACGGGACATACGCGGAATAAATTCTATTTTAGAGAGGTGCAAAAATGAAAAACTTTTCACAGTGGGAAGGTTTCAAAGGAAACCGTTGGAAAGAAAAAATCGACGTTCGTAACTTTATTTCAATGAACTACACACCATATGACGGAGATGCTTCCTTCCTGGAAGAACCTACAGAGGCTACAAACAAACTGTGGGGAAAACTTCAGGAACTTCAGAAAGAAGAGCGTGCAAAAGGCGGCGTTCTGGATATGGAGACAGAGGTTGTTACATCTCTGACAGCATATGGCCCGGGATACATCGATGAAGACCTCAAAGATCTTGAAAAAGTTGTTGGTCTGCAGACAGACAAACCGCTGAAACGTGCATTCATGCCATACGGTGGTATCAAAATGGCAGAGCAGGCATGTGAGACTTACGGATACAAAGTAAGCGACAAGATCAAAGACGTTTTCCATAACTACGAATTCAAAACACACAACCAGGGTGTATTTGATATCTACACACCAGAAATGAAAGCAGCCCGTCACAACAAGATCCTGACAGGTCTTCCGGATACTTATGGACGTGGACGTATCGTTGGTGACTACAGACGAGTAGCACTGTACGGTATCGACGCTCTGATCGAAGGAAAACAGAAAGACTTCGCAGCATGCGACCGTCAGGGTATGAGACGTTATGACTTCCAGCTTCGTGAAGAGATCGCTGATCAGATCCGTGCTCTGAAAGGCATGAAAGTTATGGCTGAATCTTATGGATATGATATCTCCAAACCGGCCAAAGATGCAAGAGAAGCTTTCCAGTGGCTGTACTTCGGATATCTTGCAGCCATCAAAACTCAGAACGGTGCTGCAATGAGTGTCGGACGTATTTCCACATTCCTTGATATTTATATTGAAAGAGATCTTCAGAACGGAACTCTTACAGAGAAAGAAGCTCAGGAGCTTGTTGACCACATGGTAATGAAATTCCGTATGGTTAAATTTGCACGTATCCCTTCTTACAATCAGTTATTCTCCGGTGACCCGGTATGGGCAACTCTGGAAGTAGCAGGTATGGGGCAGGACGGACGTTCCATGGTAACAAAGAACGACTATCGTTTCCTGCACACACTGGAAGATATGGGACCGGCTCCGGAACCAAACCTTACAGTACTTTATTCTTCAAGACTGCCTGAGAACTTCAAGAAATATGCTGCAAATATTTCTGTTACAACAAGTTCTGTTCAGTATGAGAATGATGATGTTATGCGTCCGGTATGGGGCGATGACTACAGCATCTGCTGCTGTGTATCTGCTACAGAGACAGGTAAAGAGATGCAGTTCTTCGGCGCTCGTGCAAACCTTGCAAAATGCCTTCTTTACGCGATCAACGGCGGTGTTGATGAGAAGACAAAACAGCAGGTAGGACCAAGCTATCAGCCGATCACTTCTGAATATCTTGACTATGATGAAGTAATCGCAAAATATGACCAGATGATGGACTGGCTGGCTCATCTGTATGTCGGAACACTGAACATGATCCACTACATGCATGATAAATACTACTATGAAGCTGCAGAGATGGCTCTGATCGATACAAAGGTTGAGCGTTCTTTCGCAACAGGTATCGCAGGATTCTCTCATGTAGTAGACTCCCTGTCCGCTATCAAATATGCAAAAGTTAAAGCTATCCGCGATGAAGACGGCATTACAACAGATTTCCAGGTTGAGGGTGACTTCCCACGTTATGGTAATGATGATGACAGAGCAGACGAGATCGCAACAACTCTTCTGTCTACATTCCTTGAGAAACTGAAACACATTCATACTTACCGTGATTCCAAGCCAACCACATCTATCCTTACTATTACTTCCAACGTTGTTTATGGTAAGGCTACAGGATCTCTTCCGGATGGAAGAAAAGCAGGTGAACCTCTTGCTCCTGGTGCAAACCCATCTTACGGTGCAGAGCAGAACGGCCTTCTTGCTTCCCTGAACTCTGTTGCCAAGCTTGACTATGAAGATGCTCTTGACGGTATCTCCAATACTCAGACAATCAATCCTGATGCTCTGGGACACAGCGATGACGAGCGTTCAGAGAATCTGGTACATGTACTTGACGGATACTTTGATCAGGGTGCTCATCACCTCAATGTAAACGTATTTGGTAAAGAGAAACTGATCGACGCTATGGAACATCCGGAAAAAGAAGAGTATGCAAACTTCACAATCCGTGTATCCGGATATGCTGTTAAGTTCATCGACCTTACAAGAGAGCAGCAGTTAGACGTTATTGCCAGAACCTGCCACGACAGAATGTAATTAATGGATGATGATATAATGGATAATAAACAGATAAAAGGCTATGTTCATTCTTTAGAAAGCTTCGGGTCCGTTGACGGACCCGGAGTAAGATATGTGATTTTTTTAAGCGGCTGTGCCATGAGATGTCAGTTCTGTCATAATCCGGATACCTGGAAGATGAAGCAGGGAGAGCTTTATACGGCAGATGAGCTTCTTAAGAAAGCTTTACGTTATAAGGGCTACTGGGGCAGCAAAGGCGGTATCACTGTAAGCGGTGGTGAGCCATTGCTTCAGATGGATTTTCTTACAGAATTTTTTAAGAAGGCAAAGGCAGAGGGTGTGCATACGAATCTTGATACCAGTGGAAATCCCTTCACTGATCAGGAACCATGGCATTCCGGATGGCTGGAGCTTATGAAGTATACAGATCTTGTAATGCTTGATATCAAGCAGATTGACGAGCAGGAGCATATTAAGCTTACCGGTCATTCCAATAAGAATATTCTTGCGATGGCGCGGGAACTTTCTGATATGAAAAAACCTGTATGGATCCGTCATGTGCTTGTGCCGGACGGAAGTGATAAGGATGAATATCTGCACCGGTTAGCTGATTTTATCCATACTCTTTCCAATGTGGAGAGAGTGGAGGTGCTCCCTTATCATACGCTTGGTAAGTTTAAATGGGAGAATCTGGGGCTTTCTTATCCACTGGAGGGGGTTAATCCTCCGACGCAGGAAAGGATTGATAATGCCCGGAAGATTCTTGGAGCTATCTGAGTAAAAATATATAGCTGTCATATCCTCTTTTTGGGGTATGGCAGCTTTATTTGTTTAAAAAAGGGACGCGAAGCAGGCGTATAGTTGTACCGGATACGGTTTCGGCATCTAAGAGATTCTAAGCCCTCGAAAATCCGCTAAAAGCATGAGACGAAAAGTCCGGAATTACTCGCTGTCGCTCAGACAAGGGACTTTTCGTCTCATAACGCAGATTTCCGAGGACTAAGAATCTCTAAGATGCCTGCAAATGCATCCGGTACAACTATACGCCTGCTTCGCTGGTTTTGGTTAATATATAAATACAAGGCGAAGTGTGAAAAAGTTTTAAGAAGGACTTTGTTTATGCAAAAATGAATTGAGATGTGAAATATATCCCCCGGGAGGGCTTGTTGGAAAGGGGAGGGATTTGATATAATTTTGGCTATATATGATTATAAATTGCGTGCATGGAGGTTGGCATAAGGTGAAGGATTTATTATCGGAGATTGAGAGTTACTGGACTACCCGGGCTGAGGGGTATTCTGAAGTTAATCATAAGGAATTGAATGGGATGCAGAAGGGGGCATGGCTTGAGGTGTTGAAAGGGCAGTTCCCGGAGAAAGCGAAGGATGAGATTAAGATTTTGGATATCGGAACAGGACCTGGATTTTTTCCTGTTATTCTGGCTGAGGCGGGATATAAGGTGACTGCTGTTGATTATACACAGGAGATGTTGGATACTGCGCAGAGGAATGCCGGTAATCTTTGTGAGCGGATTTCTTTTTATAAGATGGATGCTCAGAACCTGGAATTTGAGGATGATGTATTTGATGTTGTAATCAGCAGGAATCTGACATGGAATCTGAAGGATCCTAAGAGAGCTTATGAAGAGTGGTGTCGTGTACTGAAACCGGGCGGAAAGCTTCTTAATTTCGATGCAAACTGGTACGGTTATCTTTATGATGAGGAGAAACGCCTGTCTTATGAGGAAGACCGAAAGAGTGTGGAGAGTGAGCATCTGGATGATCATTACCTCTGTACGGATATTGACAGAATGGAAAAGATTGCACTGCAGATGCCTCTTTCTTCTATTAACAGACCGTCCTGGGACAGGAAATTTCTGAAGGAGAACGGGTTTGAGTCTGTGGCAGTGGATACCGGGATCTGGCAGCGGGTGTGGAGTCAGGAAGAGAAGCTGAATTATCATTCTACGCCGATGTTTATGATCAGCGCTGTGAAGGAAGAGAAAAACGTCTGGTCCGAGAGTGATGGAATGGGTGATTCTGATAGCGGATATGACAGGAAAAGAGATTTGGAGGATGCCATGCTGTGTGCTGCTCCGGGTATGAAAAAGAGTGGATTTCTGAGACTGGGCGGAGGTGAGTTTTCGCTTCCTTATACAGTAATCTGCGGTTCTCATCCCGGAAAGACAGTTCTGATCACCGCTGCGGTCCACGGAGGAGAATATGTGGGAATCCAGGCTGCTGTTGAGCTTGCAGATAAACTGAAGCCTGAGAAGATCCATGGAAGAGTGATCCTGGTTAAGACTGTGTGCAGGAAGGAATTTGAGGAGAGGAGCGGCAGTATCTGCCCGGAGGATGAGAAGAATCTGAATCGTGTATTTCCGGGGAATCCGCAGGGAACCAGGATGGACCGTCTGGCGTATGAGGTGGTTCAGAAGCTTCACAGTGCAGCAGATTATTATATTGATCTTCACAGCGGGGATGATTATGAGCAGCTTACGCCTTATATTTACTATGCCGGATGTGCAGATGAAGATGTGGTTCAGATGTCAAGGAAGATGGCAGAGCAGGCAGATGTTCCCTATATGGTAAAGTCTAATGTGGCATCCGGTGGTTCTTACAATTATGCTGCCACATGTGGCATTCCCAGTGTTCTGATCGAACGTGGCCAGATGGGAGGCTGGAGTCCGGAGGAGGTTCATTCTACAAGAAAAGATGTGCGTAATATTCTGTGTGCGCTGGGTGTTTACGATGGCATGAGAAGTTACAGTAATTATTATCCCATGGAAATTGAAGATGTGCGTTATCAGTCTGCCAGTGTATCCGGGCTGTGGTATCCTGCCAAAAAGCCGGGAGATATCATTAAGGTTGGAGAGTATCTTGGCTGTGTTAAGGATTATGAGGGAAATATTCTGGAGACAAGTTTATCCGATTTAAATGGAGTGGTTCTATATCAGGCGGGAAGTCTTCAGGTTATTAAGGATGGTCCGATGATCGCATATGGCAGTTTCAGCAGAAGAAAGGATGAACGCAAGGAAAAGATCACAAATTACTGGGCGAAAAGAAGCGACAGTTTTATGGAACAGAGAAGAGCTGAGCTTCACAGTGATATGGCTGATAAATGGCTGAAAGAGATCGGAACTTTTCTTCCTGATGGAAAATTAAGGATCCTGGATGTGGGATGCGGTGCAGGCTTCTTTTCCATTCTTTTAGCAAAACTGGGACATGAAGTTACAGGAATCGATCTGACACCGGATATGATCATTCATTCCAGGGAACTGGCAAAAGAAGAGAACGCCTCCTGTACGTTTGAAGTAATGGATGCGGAAAATCCGGATTTTCCTGATGGTACCTTTGATGTGATCGTGTCCAGAAATCTTACCTGGACACTTCCGGATGCAGCAAGAGCATATAAAGAATGGATTCGTGTGCTGAAAACGGGAGGAATCCTGATCAACGCAGATGCCAATTATGGTGCAGATGATTTCTCAGATACTGCTGATCTGCCTGCCAATCATGCTCATTTTACAGTAGGCGATGCCATGATGCAGGAATGCGAGGAAATTAAACGCCAGCTTCCTATCAGTTCCTATGTACGCCCTGCCTGGGATCTGGAGACACTGGGAAAACTGGGTATCAACAGATTCTCCATTGATCTGGGTATCAGTAGCAGAATTTATACAAAGAAAGATGAGTTTTATAATCCAACCCCTATGTTCCTGATCTGCGGCGAAAAAAATAAATGTAATAATTGAGAAAAATGAAGCATATATTAAAGGGAGATTTCATTGATGGAACCTTCCTTTTTTCTTTTTTGCAAGCTAAAATGTTACAAAAATATGAAAAAAGCTTGACAAAATCAATTATATTAAATATAATTTTCTTATAAGTTACAGAAATGTTACAGCCATAAAAACCTGTAATTAAAAAAACTCAAGGAATGATAAGTATGAAAGTTCAGAAAAAAGAGTCAAAACAGTCCGGCAATCCGGCGCGGAGTCTGATACTGGTTACAGTGTGTACCTGTACGGCGATTGCGTTTGCAGCAGGCGGCAGAATAGCAGATTTTAATGGAAAAAACAAAGTATATGCAGCTTCTGAAAATAGGGAGAAAACTTTTTCCTCTGATACTGACGAAACAGATGTACTGCCAACAGGAATTGCAGGAGTAGTATCCGGAATGAATGATACAGCTTCTCCCAAAAAATCAGTCACACGTATCGGAACTTCCTGTGAACAGGTAATGGTCGGTCAGAGAATTAAAGTTATTGAAGATAATATGGCAGAATTCGATGTCAGCTCTTCTATGGAGAGCAGCATCAATGAGTTGGATGCAAGGACAGTGGCTCTTGCAGAGAGCGCCCGGATGATGTCGGATGAGGACTATGATACATTGCTTCATATTGTAGAGGCTGAAGCAGGTACTGAGGATGTCAAGGGACGCATTCTGGTTGCCAATGTGATCATGAACCGTATAAAGAATAAGGAATTTCCCGATACAGTCACAGAAGTGGTATGGCAGAATACCAATGGTGTTCCGCAGTTTTCACCGACTTATGACGGACGTATCAATGAAGTAACTGTTACAGATGAGACAAGAGAAGCCGTCAGACAGGCTCTTGAAGGTGTGAATTATTCAGAAGGAGCACTGTTTTTTATCCAGAAATCTGAAGCTGAAAGCCAGAATGTCTCCTGGTTTGAGAAAGATCTGAAAAGGCTGTTTAAATACGGCGTACATGAATTTTATACCTATCCGGATTCAGCAGAAAGTTCCACAGGATCGTAATAAACGATACTCTTCATATAACTCATTTAACAGGATTGCGGTAATACTGCTCAAAATATGGACATATTCTTCGGGAACAAAAGAATATGTCCATATTTTTGATTTATAGTAATCAATCATAAAAAGACAGAAAAAAGAGAAATAATTTAGGATAGTATTTTGCTAAAGTATATGCTATAATGTGCTCAATTGGCGAAATGAATAACTGTAACTGTTCAGCGGTTTATTATTACTGCCAATATACTGAACAGTTACGAATAACTTTGGAAAGGCAGGAAATATCATGCAGGTATTATACAAAAGCACAAGAGGAAAAGAAGAAACCGTAACAGCTTCTATGGCTATTTTAAAGGGGCTTTCTGAGGATGGCGGCTTATTTGTGCCGACAGAGATTCCGAAGCTGGATGTCCCAATGGATGAGCTGGCAAAGATGAGCTATCAGGAGACAGCATATGAAGTAATGAAATGTTTCCTTACTGATTTTACAGAAGAAGAATTAAAGAACTGCATCAACAATGCCTATGATGAAAAATTTGATACAAAAGAGATTGCACCGCTTCATGAAGCAGACGGAGCTTATTTCCTTGAGCTGTATCATGGTGCGACCATTGCGTTTAAGGATATGGCATTATCAATTCTTCCACATCTTATGACTACAGCTGCTAAGAAGAATCAGGTAAAGAATGAGATTGTTATTCTTACCGCTACTTCCGGAGATACAGGTAAAGCGGCAATGGCCGGATTTGCAGATGTTCCGGGAACCAAGATCATCGTTTTCTATCCGAAACATGGTGTAAGTCCTATCCAGGAGAAACAGATGGTAACTCAGAAAGGCAACAATACATATGTTGTGGGAATTACCGGAAACTTTGACGATGCACAGACTGCCGTAAAGAAAATGTTCAATGATAAGGAACTGGAAGCAGAACTTGATGCTGCAGGATATCAGTTCTCATCTGCGAACTCTATCAATATCGGACGTCTGGTACCGCAGATCGTTTATTATGTATATGCATATGCATCACTTGTACGTCAGGGCAAGATCAAAGACGGTCAGGAGATCAATGTGGTAGTACCTACCGGAAACTTTGGAAATATCCTGGCTGCTTATTATGCAAAACAGATGGGACTTCCGGTTCACAAACTTATCTGTGCCTCCAATGATAACAAGGTTCTGTATGATTTCTTCCGCACAGGAACTTATGACAGAAAGCGTGACTTTATCCTTACAACCTCACCATCCATGGATATTCTGATCTCCAGCAATCTGGAACGTCTGATCTACCGTATCGCAGGCGGTGATGCAAAAAAATGTGCAGAGCTGATGCAGTCTCTTACTGCTGGCGGCGAGTATACCATCACAGAAGACATGAAGGCACAGCTTGCAGACTTCTATGGCAATTACTGTACAGAAGACGAAACAGCAAAAACAATCGCAGAAATCTTCAAAGACAGTCATTATGTGATAGATACCCATACTGCAGTTGCAGCAGGTGTTTATGACAAATATGTAAAAGATACCAATGATACCACACCAACTGTCATTGCATCCACAGCAAGCCCATATAAATTTACAAGAAGTGTAATGGAAGCACTTGGAGCAGATACAGACGGTAAGGATGATTTTGCACTGGCTGATGAACTGAGTGCGCTTTCCGGAGTGAAACTTCCACAGGCAGTTGAGACGATCCGCACAGCACCAGTGCTTCATAACCGGGTGGTAGATGCGCCGGATATGCCAAAGGCAGTAAAAGATATCCTTGGAATCCGATAATCTCCATATTATAAAAAATATAATTAATTCTACATTTTATGTTGAAAAAGAACATATACTGGAGTATAATAAGAATCAGTTAAAAACAGTGAATATCCTGAAATGTACGAGGCCCCTTCTTTTTTTGAACCTACATCGACTTTAACGGGAACCCAACATCGCAGGCCGGATGTCAGGCCGTCATTATGCAGCGGAAGACAGAAGGTCTGTTGAGGATACCCACCTAGCTGCGGCTAGGCGTCAATGGGAAGGGAACGGCATTTCGGGAACTGTAAAAATGAGCCGTAGAGAGGCTCTTTTTTATTATCTTTTGGATTTAATATTATTTTATGATACGGGAGGTTGGAAACAATGAGTGTTTCTGAAAGAAAGTTCGGTGTATTACAGACTGGGGAAACAGTAAAAATTTTTCATCTGGAAAACAAATCCGGGGCATATGCGGAAGTGACAGATTTTGGAGCAATCCTGGTTAAGGTCTGCGTACCTGATAAAGATGGTACTTTAACAGACGTAGTACTTGGATATGATGATCTGGCATCTTATGAAGTAAATGGATGCTTTTTCGGTTCAACCATCGGCAGAAACGGAAACCGCATCGGCGGTGCGAAATTCTCTGTCAATGGCAAAGAAGTAGTTCTTGCTCAGAATGAGAATGACAATAATCTTCACAGCGGTCCTGACGGATTTGAAAAAAAGCTCTGGAAAGTGGCTGAGATTTCCGATGATAAAAACAGTGTTATATTTAACCGTATAAGTCCGGATGGCGAGAATGGTTTCCCGGGAGAATTTGATGTGTCTGTAAAATATGAGTTTACGGAAGACAACGAACTGAGGATCCATTATCAGGGAATCTGCGATGAGCCGACAGTTGCCAATATGACAAATCATTCTTATTTCAATCTGAATGGTGAGGGAAGCGGAACCGCCATGGATCAGTATCTTACAATCCATGCAAAATATTATACACCTGTAGCCGACAGTCATTCCATTCCTACAGGAGTGTATGAGGAAGTTGCAGGGACTCCCATGGATTTCAGAACTGCCAAACAGATCGGGCAGGATATTGAAGCAGAATTTGACCAGCTGAAATTCACAGGCGGATATGACCACAATTATGTGACAGACAACTATGCAAAAGGAAACAGAAGACTGATCGCAACCGCATACAGTGATAAAACCGAAATTGCCATGGATGTCACTTCCGACTGTCCATGTGTACAGTTTTACGCAGCAAATTTTGTCGAAAATGAACATGGTAAAAATGGTCATACTTACAATAAGCGGGATGCTTTCTGTCTGGAAACGCAGGTTGAACCGAATGCGGTCAATGTTGAAGATTTCCACTCCCCGATTCTTAATGCAGGTGAACAGTATGATTCTGTGACTGCTTATCATTTCTACATCAGAAAGTAAAAATCTGACCATAAAACTAATTACATATTGATCCGGTTTTTTTCATATCTACAGCGTTCCAGCATGAAAAGAACCGGATTTTATTATCCATAATTCATGTTTGTCATAACGGCAGTTTCATGGTATGATAGTAAACAGAGATATTCGAAACAGTTATCTTTATAATTACAGCAATCACCATAAATGCATTATCAGAAATGACTGCTGTAAAATAACAGAATGGAGACATATATGAAAAAGAAAAATAAAACCCGGTCTGTTACAGGGCTTTTATTCGGGTTTATGGAACGTGTATCCGGAGATCACGTAGGAGCTTATGCGACACAGGCAGCGTATTTTCTGATCATGTCTTTTATTCCCTGTATTCTGTTTCTGACTACACTGGTACGGTATACACCTCTGACCTATAATGTAGTCAGGGATGCGATCGTTGCTTTTATTCCGGAGAATCTGCAGAGTTTTGTTCTGGGGATCGTGGTAGATGTATACAAAAGAAGTACTGCAATTGTCCCTTTGTCAGCAATTGTGGCACTATGGTCTGCCGGAAAAGGAATGCAGTCTATCATCAATGGATTAAATACCATTTATCACGTAAAAGAAACCCGTAACTGGCTGTTAACCAGAATTTATGCAGTATTCTATACTTTATCACTGGTGATTGCGGTGATCGTGTCTCTGCTTATGCTTGTACTCGGAAACGAAATACAGAAAGCTGTATCAAGATATATTCCTTTTCTTGGAAGAGTTCTGGGAAAAATACTGGGGGCAAGAGCACTGTTGGTATTTGGTGTGTTGTTTCTGGTTTTTCTTATGTTGTATAAGGTTCTTCCGAACAGAAAAGCCACATTCAAAAGCCAGATTCCAGGAGCCTTGATCATAGCAGTTGCATGGTCGATATTTTCATACGGATTCTCTTTTTATTTTGAGATTTTTCCGGGGTTCAGTAATATGTACGGAAACCTTGCGACGATCATCATGGTCATGGTATGGTTGTATATCTGTATGAATCTTCTGTTATACGGTGCAGAGATCAATGCTTATTTTGAAAAAGAATTCCGGATTGCACATAAATCGGTACAGGAACTGCTGGCACATGAAAAAGAAAAAAAGCAGCAGGAAAATGAATGAATTTTGGCTACGTTGTGAACATGACAGTCAGGGGGCTTTTTATTGTAAAGCCTTTCTGAGTGTGCTATAATAAACCATAATTTTGGAGAAACAAAAAGGAATCAGTTCTATGATCGTTGTATATTTGATATTTTTGGCAGTCATTCAGGCTGTGACGGAATTTCTTCCTGTCAGCAGCCTGGGACATTTATGCATATTGGAACAATATATGGGAATCGGCCACGAAACCGGATTGCTGTCAGAAACGATGCTCCATCTTGGAAGTGCGGCAGCAATTATATTTTTGTTCCGCAAAGATTTAAAAAAAATCGGACTGGGACTTCTGGGGATGTTTATGGATATGATCGGTAATCTGAATCTATATATCCATAACAAGAAGACAGGGGAAAGTTTGGGCTATGCCAGAATAGTCACCGGAACATATCGGAAAACAGGTGCACTTCTTGTGATTTCCATGATTCCAACAGCACTTCTGGGACTTACAGGAAAACGGCTGGCTCTTCTGGCCGCAGACTCTCAGATTGTTCCGGGAATCGGATTTTTACTTACAGGCGTATTTCTTCTGGTAACAGATCTGAATAAATCCGGTGGAAAAAAGGGACCGAGAGAGGCTTCTTATGACAGCGCCATGTGGATTGGAATTTGTCAGGGGATTGCTGTCTTTCCGGGGATTTCCAGAATGGGATTTACGTTATGTGCTGCACTGTTATGCGGATATAACCGCAAATTTGCGGTTCGTTTTTCTGTTTTTATGAGTCTGCCTGCTATCATAGGTGCTTTTTTTACGGAAATCGGAAATTTTGGTGCTTCTGAAATGACGGCAGGACTTGGGTTTACCTATGTATTTGCAATGATCATCGCCGGTTTTGCGGGATGTCTTGTTATCCGAAATACAATAGCCATGACTCAGAATATAAAATTACGCTATTTTGCATATTATTCATTTATAGTCGGTATTATTACACTGGCATTAAATTTTGCCCTGTAAAGGGAAGATATTTACGAGAAGATCAAGGAGGGGAGCCTTAGAATGGCAGCATCAAAGAGTAAGAATACCGGGCATTCGGGAAGAAATACAAAAAAGAAGACAGCAATGGAACAGGAAGTCGGCAGATTTCAGACAGAAATCATATTATTTGTGATTTTGGCCGCATGTGTGATCCTGATGGCAAGCAATTTTGGAGCAGGTGGTTTTGTGGGAGATGCGATCAGTAATTTCTGTTTCGGACTGATGGGACTGATGGCATATCTGTTTCCAATCGTATTTTTCCTTGAATCAGCATTTATTCTGATCAATAAAACAAACCGGCTGGCATATAAGAAACTTGCAGCGGCGTTTGTGATGTTTCTGTTTCTGTGTGGGGCAGCGCAGCTTCTCACAGACGGATATATGCAGAGTACAACTTTGCTGGATTATTATGCTTTAAGCGCAGATTATAAAACAGGCGGTGGTCTGATCGGAGGAGCGATCTGTATTTCTGTCACATCTGCTTTTGGAACTATCGGCGGATATGTGATCATTATACTGGCATTTGTTGTATGTATGATCATTATCACACAGCGCTCTCTGCTCGATTTTGTAACGCGGCTGGTTATAAAGGTGTGTGATTTTGTAAAAGACAGACATATGCGCTATATGCAGGGGCAGCCTGAACGTGAGCGATATAGAGAAGAACGTGCCAGAGAACGTCAGCTTATAAGAGAACAGCGGCGTGAAGAAAGAGTCCGCAGACTGGAGGAAGAAATTGGCGATGATGAATTTTCAGATGATGACTTTCTCATGGATCCTTCGGAAGCAAAAAAAATGAAAAAAGGCGGCTTTCTGGAAGGAACCAAGCTGACAGGCTATTCTGAACAGAAGCCAAAGAAAAAGGGGAAACTTCTGAAAAAAGCAGCAGATACAGATAAAGCAGCAGCAGATACAGCCGAAGCTGCGGAGGATACCGAGAACACAGGGATTAAATCCTCTGATGATGCGGATAATAAACCATACATCGATGCTCCGATGAATTTTGAGATTCACAGAGCGGATACATCCCCGGATACATACGAGGCAGATAATGAATCACAACAGCAGGAAGACCTTCCATTTGAAGATGCTGTCACTGACCGGAAGAAATCTGTGGTTTCAGAACCGGAGGAAGATCTGCCCCCTTTTCAGGATGAGAAGGCAGTGCGGCCGCCTTCGAAAAACCCCAAATCTTCTGAAAAAGAGATACAGAGCGGAATTGTAAACATTCAGCATGAGATCACCCGACAGGAAGCAGCCGTAAAAAAAGAATATAAATTTCCAGCCTTAAATCTGCTGAAGAAAGGAAGCAGCAAAGCTCAGGGGGATTCTGATGCCTATCTGCGTAAGACTGCAAAAAAACTCCAGGAAGTACTTCACAATTTCGGCGTGAACGTGACTGTCACTAATGTGAGCTGCGGACCAACAGTTACCCGTTATGAACTTCAGCCCGAGATGGGAGTGAAGGTCAGCAAAATTGTAGGTCTTGCAGATGACATCAAACTGAATCTTGCCACTCCTGATATCCGTATTGAAGCACCGATCCCCGGCAAAGCAGCAGTGGGCATTGAGGTTCCCAATAAAGAGAACAGTACGGTTATGCTCAGAGATCTGCTCCAGTCAGAAGAATTTCAGAAGGCAAAATCCAAACTTTCTTTTGCAGTAGGAAAGGATATTGCAGGTAAGACTGTAGTTGCGGATATTGCCAAAATGCCACATCTTCTCATCGCAGGTGCAACCGGTTCAGGTAAATCAGTATGTATCAATACACTTATCATCAGTATCCTGTACAAGGCAAATCCGGATGAAGTAAAGCTTATCATGATCGATCCTAAAGTAGTAGAGCTCAGTGTGTATAATGGAATTCCACATTTGTTTATTCCGGTTGTGACAGATCCGAAGAAAGCAGCAGGCGCATTAAACTGGGCAGTACAGGAGATGACAAACCGTTACAATACATTTGCGGAGTACGGTGTCCGTAATCTGGATGAATATAATAAAAAAGCAGAGCAGATCAAGGCGGCAGGAGCTGAAGAAGAACCTGTGAAAATGCCGCAGATCGTGATTATCGTGGATGAGCTTGCAGACCTTATGATGGTTGCGCCCGGAGAGGTGGAGGATGCTATCTGTCGCCTGGCCCAGCTTGCACGTGCGGCAGGTATCCATCTGATCATTGCCACACAGAGACCGTCTGTAAATGTTATCACCGGTCTGATCAAGGCGAATATGCCTTCCAGAATTGCTTTCTCTGTATCTTCCGGTGTGGATTCCAGGACAATTCTGGATATGAACGGAGCCGAGAAGCTTCTTGGAAAAGGTGATATGCTCTTTTATCCTCAGGGATATCAGAAGCCTGCAAGACTTCAGGGTGCATTTGTATCTGATGATGAGGTAAGTGCTGTGGTTGAATTTCTTGCAGATAAAAATCCGGGTGTCCAGTATAACCAACAGATCGAGCAGCAGGTAAATTCTCCTGTAACAACAGGTATGTCCGGAGATGAAAGGGACATCCATTTTGAAGAAGCAGGTAAGTTTATCATAGAGAAAGAGAAAGCTTCTATTGGTATGCTGCAGAGAATGTTTAAGATTGGTTTCAACAGAGCGGCAAGAATCATGGATCAGCTCTGCGACGCAGGTGTAGTGGGACCGGAAGAGGGAACAAAACCGAGAAAAGTTCTTATGTCTATGGAGGAGTTTCAGAATTATCTGGAAAATCAGTAAGTGAGGACTGTCTATGAAATGTCCTAAATGTCATAAAGAGGTGGAAAAAGGCTCTCTGTACTGCCCCTACTGCCTTGCGGAGATACCCTGGGTAAGAGAATTCAGCACAGTGGAAACTCTGATGAAAAAGGAGCAGCAGAACCGCCCATCCGAAAAAAAACAGAAAACAAAAATTATAAAATATTTCAAGCATCCAAAAAGAAGAAAGCTGAAATTCAGCAGAAAACAGCTTCTATGTCTGCTTCTGTGTGCGGCGACACTACTGGGGTTCTTTTGTTATCGGCAGTTAAATACTTTTTCTGCCTTATATTCCAGGGCAAAAAAACAATATGCACAGCAAAATTATGAAGAAGCACAGCGGATTGCAGAAAATGCTCTGGATAAAAATCCCAAAAATGAAGCCGCCAATCTTCTTCTGGCCAAAAGTATGGAGAAATCAGGCGATAAACGATCTGCACTTCTTGTTTTGCGCCCGTTTATCCAGAACAAAACTGCGGGAACAGGAATATATAAAGAGTATGTGAAGCTTCTTACACAGGAGGGAAAGACCAACGAAGTCAGACTGATCCTGAAATCTGCTGACAGAGAAGTGCAGAATGCCTGCGCAGAATATATCTGCGAAACACCTGTATCAAATCCTGCACCCGGAACCTATACTACAACGCAGACTCTGAAACTGGAAGGTAACTGCCAAAAGATTTATTACACATTAGATGGAAGCACACCTACCAGAAAGAGTAAAGTATATACAGAACCTATTATTCTGAGGGAAGGCACAACTGAATTAAAAGCCTTTGGTGTAAATGATAAAAACATCGAAAGTGATGTGATCAGCAGAAAGTATGTGATTGTTTTAAATGCACCGAAAGCCCCTAAGATAACACCTAAATCAGGGGATTACAATAAAAAAACAGAGATTAAGATCACTGTTCCGGATGGATGTAAGGCATATTATGCATTTGATTCTGAACCGGATCTTAACAGTACTGTTTATGAACAGCCAATCTCCATGCCTGTGGGTTACCATAGGCTGAATGTTATTCTTGTTGCAGCAAATGGCAAGACCAGTAAAATGACTGCTATGGAATATTATCTGCAGTACTAAAAATACTGTGATTTTATCGCTGATTTTATTAAAATAGAAGGAAGAAGATCATGGAAATCCGTATTGTTACAGTTGGAAAGATCAAAGAAAAATATCTATGTGACGGAATCGCAGAATATGCCAAACGGCTGAGCAGATACTGCAGGCTGACTTTCTGTCAGGTAGCAGATGAAAAAACACCGGATAAAGCGTCAGAAGCACTGAACACACAGATTAAAAATACAGAAGGCGAACGTCTGATGAAACATATACGCGAACAGGATTATGTTATCGCACTGGCAATTGACGGAAAAACGCCGGATTCTGTAGAACTCTCTCAAAAAATTGAGAAACTGGGAGTTTCCGGTATCAGTTCCATTGCATTTGTGATCGGAGGTTCCTTAGGACTGAGTGAGAGTGTTCTGAAACGTGCAGATTATAAACTCAGCTTTTCCAGAATGACTTTTCCGCATCAGCTGATGCAGATGATCCTTTTGGAACAGATATACAGAAGCTACCGCATTATGAATCACGAACCCTACCATAAATGAACGAATGTACCAACACGTCCAAAAGAAAGAAGAAAACTATGAACACAGAAAAATTTGAAGAATTCATTTCACAGTACCCGATTTTTGAATACCGCATACTGGACACAAAAGATATTACAATTCAGGAACGCGTGCGCACAATCTGCCAAGAAGAATGCGAACGTTATGATTCTACCTGGGCCTGTCCCCCCGCAGTAGGAACCCTGCAGGAATGTGAAAAAAAAATAAAAAGTTATCCTCAGGCTGTTTTCTTTTCCAGTGTAGCGGAAGTTTCGGATATCATGAACATGGAAGAAATGCTTTCTACAAGACGGGCACACGAGGACCTGACTACAGAGGTGGGAAAATATCTGAATAAAGAAGGGTATGAAACTTACATCCTGTCTACAGAATCCTGTGATATCTGTGAAAAATGTGCCTATAAAGAGGGAAAGCCATGCAGATATCCTGATCGGATGCATCCATGTCTGGAAAGTCATGGTGTAGTAGTAAATGAGATTGTAGAGCGTGAATCTATGGAATATAATCTGGGTGGAAATACAATTCTGTGGTTTTCTATGGTTTTGTTTCGATGATTGCTGCTGAAACGTGTTTTAAAGAAAGTTCTTCCGGCATAGACTGATAGTAAAAGCCGGGGGAGCTTTTTTTATGAAAAAAGCAGGACAATGGAAAAACCGGATGGTGCTGGCATTAGAACTTCCGCCTGATCTGGCATATAATGAAACGATCGTCACACTGACCGGTCAGACGGAAGCTGTTATCGAAAATTATAAATCTGTTTTTAAATATACACCTTCTGAAATTGTGATACAGTCTTTTTGCGGAAAAGTGACCATATCCGGGAAAAATCTTGAAATCCGCTGGTACAATTCCAGTGCAATGAAAGTGACGGGAAGTATTTATGATATAAAAGCGGGTGACAGCGAATGTTGAAATTTTTGAAATTAATATATGGTTATGTGATCATCCTTGTAAGAGGAGAAAATCTGGAACGCTTTCTGAATCTCTGCAAAAGCAGAAAAGTTTATATGGAAAAGATCCGGTACAGAGAGGACGGCCAGCTTATGGCACAAATGCAGGCCGCTGATTTCTTTCGCCTGAGACCTCTCCGGAATAAAACAGGTGTACATATTCAGATCATACAGAGACGGGGAATGCCCTTCTTTTTTTTAAGGAATAAAAAAAGAAAGGCTTTTTTTACAGGCATGATTCTGGGAGGTATCCTGATATTTTTTTTGACAGGGAGAATCTGGAATATCCATATTGAAGGAAATGTCAGAAACAGTACCGGAGAAATCCTCGATTTTCTGGATAAGCAGGATATAAACCATGGGATGTCCAAAAAAAAGATCAACTGTTCAGAAGTTGCAGCAGCTGTACGGAAAAATTTTCCGGAGATTACCTGGGTATCTGCCAGAATAGAAGGAACCCGTCTGATTCTTAATATCCAGGAAGGAATTATCCCCCCAAAAACCAACAGTAATACCTCACCCTGTAATCTGCTAGCAGACAAGGACGGAGTGATCACAGATATGATCGTCCGAAGGGGCATACCGGTAAAAAAGCCCGGGGATTCCTGCAAAAAAGGGGAACTTCTGGTATCCGGGGAACTTCATATCATGAATGACAGTCAGGAAGTCCTGCGAAAGGAATACGTTCATGCAGATGCGGATATTTTTATTTCCAGACAAATTTCCTATTATCAGGAATTTCCATTAAAATACCGTACAGAAATCCCTGCCGGCAAAAAGAAAAAAGAAATGTACTTCCGGTTTGGGCACTGGTATCTGGGATTGTATCCGACATTACATACAGGTCAGAAACGTATCACAGAGGAAATTCCTCTGCGTATCACAGAAAATTTTATACTTCCTGTATGGATCGGATGGACCGAAACTACTGATTATACAATAAAAGAAGAAACCTATACCAGGAAAGAAGCCGAGAAGGAAGCTGTGCGAAGATTTCATCAATATGAAAAGAAGCTGCTTCAAAATGGCATTAAGATCAGTGAAAATCATATTACTACCAGGCTGACAGAATCTCTGTGCATTACCGGAGGAACCCTGCTTATCATCGAACAGACAGGCGAAAAAAGCCGGATAACATAAAATTCCATAAAAATTTGTATTTAAAAAGTTGCAGGGAGGTGTTACAATGGATGCATCTGGTTTTAACCGGACTTTGATTATCGTCCATAAACGAGGCAATAATCCATTATTAACTTATCAACAGGAAAGGACATCACAGGATGGCTGGCAATATTATTGAATTACACACAGAAGTCCCCGCAGAACTGGAAGCAAATGTATTTGGCCAGTTTGATGAGCATCTTAAGCTGATTGAGAGAACACTGAATGTGACAGTGATCTCCAGAGACGGAATCCTTAAGATACTTGGCAATGAACAGAATGCGGCTTCTGCGAAGAAACTGATAGAAGAACTGACAGTACTTGCAAAAAGAGGCAACACGATCACGAAACAGAATGTCAATTATGCTCTTTCTCTGGCAATGGAGCAGAGAAACGAAGTTCTCACAGAAATAGACAAAGATTTTATCTGTAACACCATACAGGGCAGACCTATCAAGCCCAAAACACTGGGGCAGAAAGATTATGTAGAACAGATACGCAAAAAAATGATCGTGTTCGGTGTAGGTCCTGCCGGTACCGGCAAAACCTATCTGGCGATGGCAATGGCTGTCACAGCCTTCCGAAATGAGGAGGTCAGCAGGATCATCCTGACACGTCCTGCTATTGAGGCCGGTGAGAAGCTGGGATTTCTTCCGGGAGATCTGCAGAGCAAGGTAGATCCTTATCTGAGACCACTCTATGATGCACTGTATCAGATCATGGGAGCGGACAGCTTTGCGAAAAATATGGAGCGCGGCCTGATCGAGGTTGCACCGCTTGCATATATGCGCGGACGTACACTGGATAATGCATTTATCATTCTCGATGAAGCACAGAATACTACTCCGGCACAGATGAAGATGTTCCTGACACGTATCGGATTTGGTTCCAAGGTTATCATCACCGGAGATGCCTCACAGAAAGATCTTCCAAGAGATACTACATCCGGACTTGACGTGGCAATGAAAGTACTGAAAAAAATAGATGACATTGGCTTCTGCCAGCTTACCAGCAAGGATGTTGTCCGTCATCCTCTGGTACAGCAGATCGTACAGGCTTATGATGCCTATGAGAAGAAACAAAAACCTGAAAGACCGGCAAGACGCAGAAACGGGGTAAATGAACGATGAACATGCAGATTGATTATGAGACAGAGCGTGAACTGGGGATCGACTATGAGACACTGGCAGTAAAGGTAGCTGACAAGGTTCTTGAAATGGAAAAATGTCCCTATGATGCACAGGTGAATCTTGTACTTACAGATAACGAAGAGATTGAGAGAGTTAATACTGAGTTTCGCGATATCGCAAGACCTACGGATGTTTTATCCTTCCCTATGATTCCTTTTGAGACACCGGCAGGATATGATATTGTGGAGGAAGATGAATCTTACTTTGATCTGGATACAGACGAACTTCTTCTTGGAGATATCATGATCTCAGTTGACAAGGTATTTGCGCAGGCAGAGGAATACGGACACAGTGTGACAAGAGAATTCTGTTTTCTGGTTGCACACAGTATGCTGCATCTGCTGGGATATGACCATATGACTCCCGGGGAAGCGGCAGTCATGGAGGCAAAACAGGCGAAAGCCCTGGAGGAGCTTGGGATTACACGCTGATCTTCAAATTCTGTTATTGCAGGCAATTTCTGATGGATTTTGTCTCGTAACTGTAAAGACACTGAACAGTTACAAAAAATATATTTATATGGAGTAACAAAAAGATGAATTACCGGGAACGACTTAAAGATAAAAAACGTATTGTAATTAAGATCGGTTCTTCTTCCCTGACTCATTCGGAGACAGGAAGACTGAACCTTCGCAAACTGGAAGTGCTGGCAAGAGAGCTCAGTGACCTTCGCAATCAGGGAAAAGATGTCATACTGGTTTCTTCAGGAGCTATAGCAACAGGTGTGGCAGCTCTTGGAATGCATGAGAAACCCACAGAACTGAAAGGAAAACAGGCATGTGCAGCAGTAGGACAGGCCAGACTGATGATGATTTATCAGAAACTTTTTTCTGAATATAATCAGCTTTCCGCTCAGATCCTTATGACCAAAAATACTATGGTTAATAATGTTAACCGAAAGAATGCTCAGAATACTTTCAATGAACTGCTCAGTCTGGGAGTGATTCCCATTGTAAACGAGAATGACTCCATTTCCACCTATGAGCTTCAGAATCTGGAGAAATTCGGAGATAATGATACATTGTCTGCAATGGTTGCCGCACTTGTACGGGCAGATCTCCTGATCCTGTTATCAGATATTGATGGTCTTTTTACAGATGATCCCAATACTAATCCTGATGCAAAATTCATCGATGTGGTAGAAAATCTGGATGATAATCTGCTTAACATGGGAAAAGGTACTTCTGGAAGTAAGGTAGGAACCGGCGGAATGGCTACTAAGCTGACAGCAGCACAGATCGCTTCTGCAGCAGGCGTAGATATGGTGATCGCAAACGGAGCCGATTTCCATATTATCCATAAGATCACAGAGGGACGCAGGTACGGTACGCTGTTTGTAAGCCAGTCCAAAGAAGAAGTTTATCTGATCGATATTATTGACAGACTGTTATAATACCGGAAATTTACCGGTGCCAAATGACATTCACAGAGTAAATGGCTGTGTTTACAGACAGACTGCCGCAGACAAAAAACAGGAGGAAGAACTATGGAAGTTGAGAAAATCGACCGCATTAATGCACTTGCACATAAAGCCAAAAGTGTGGGGCTTACTGAAGAAGAGAAAAAAGAAAGAGAACTGCTGCGCAAGGAATATATTGCATCTGTCCGCATGAACCTTCGCGCTCAGCTGGACAATGTGGATGTTCAGCAGGAAGACGGAACAATCATTAATCTGGGTGAAAAATATGGAATCAAAAAAAGACATTAGAAAGAAGATTTTCGCAGAAAGAAAGCTGCACACAGATGAACAGATAGAGGCAATGAGCCGCACGATCACTGACAAAGTGACCGCACTTCCTGCATTTAAGAATGCGGACCGCATTCTGGTATATGCAGATTACAACCATGAAGTTGTCACAGAGTATCTTATAAAAGAAGCATGGAAGGCCGGCAAGGAGGTTGCAGTTCCCAAGGTTGTGGGAAAGGATATGGTATTTTATAAGTTGACAGACTTTGCCCGGCTGGAACCCGGATATTTTGGGATTCCTGAGCCTGTATCGGGGGAGATCGTCAACTGGTCAAAGGCTCTTATGATCATGCCGGGAGTGGCTTTTGACAGAGCAAACCACAGAGTCGGATACGGCGGTGGCTTCTATGACCGTTATCTTGAGAAACATCCGCAGCTTGAAAGAGTTGCCATTGCATTTTCTTTTCAGATGTTGCCGGAGGTTCCCACAGAACCTACTGATATCTGTCCGCAGATCATAGTAACAGAAGAGGAGATATGCTATCTTACTGACTGAAAGGGGACCTGAACATGAATGAAATGCTGAACCGCCTTGGCATGAATGCGAAGGCAGCTGAAACAGAAATGAGAAATCTTTCTACAAACAAAAAGAATGAAGTACTTCTTGCAGTAGCAGACAAACTGGTAAAGGATGCACAGACTCTGATCAATGCCAACAGGCTGGATGTGGAAACCGGAAAAAGGAATCATATGCCTGAGGGGCTGATCGACAGGCTTCTTCTCACAGAGAGCAGGATTGAAGGAATGGCAGAGGGCCTGCGCCAGGTAGCAGCCCTGGATGATCCTGTCGGGGAAGTAACCGGGATGAAAAAACGCCCAAACGGACTGCTGATCGGGCAGAAGAGAGTACCTCTTGGCGTGATCGGAATTATCTATGAAGCAAGACCGAATGTAACTGCGGATGCATTTGCACTCTGCTTTAAGACAGGTAATGTAGTAATCCTAAAGGGTGGAAGTGATGCGATCCATTCCAACGAGGCCATTGTAAACTGTATCAGGGAAACTCTGAATGAACAGGGCGTGACAGAGGATGCGATTCAGCTGATTTCTGATACATCCAGAGAGACAGCAGCAGAATTCATGAAGATGAACCAGTATGTGGATGTACTCATCCCGCGAGGCGGCAGAGGCCTGATCAAAGCCGTAGTGGAGCAGAGCACCATCCCTGTGATTGAGACCGGTACTGGAAACTGCCATATTTATGTGGATGAAACCGCAGACCTTGAGATGGCAGCAGACATTATCATGAATGCCAAGACTCAGAGAGTAGGCGTCTGCAATGCCTGCGAATCTGTTCTTGTACATAAAGATGTAAAGGATGCCCTGCTTCCAGTCCTTGCAAAGCGTCTGCAGGAGAAACATGTGGAGATCCGCGCAGATGAAGCGGCTTATGCGTTGATCCCGGGAGCTGTACACGCAACAGAAGAAGACTGGGGCAAAGAATATCTGGATTATATTCTTTCTATTAAAGTGGTTTCTTCTGTGGAAGAGGCGATCGCCCACATCAATAAATATAATACGAAACATTCAGAGGCAATTATTACCAACAATTATGAACATGCACAGAAGTTTCTGGATGAAGTGGATGCTGCGGCAGTTTATGTCAATGCCTCCACACGTTTTACAGATGGATTTGAATTCGGTTTCGGGGCAGAGATCGGTATCAGCACACAGAAGCTTCATGCGAGGGGACCTATGGGACTTCTGGCTCTGACCACAACGAAATATATCATCTATGGAAACGGACAGGTACGCCCATAGACAGCACATTGATTTTTTCTGAGGGATGTGCTATACTTCAATTCAGATTTGGGATTACTGACTGCTTCGTGGGGAATAAGAAATCGGATGGTGTCAGTAGTGATTTTAACTAAAACTCATCTATGGGAGGACATACAATGAGAAAAAAACAACTTTTTGCATTATTAATGGCAGGTGCCCTGTCTGTAGGAATGGCACCGACAGCCACATTTGCAGCAGATACTACTGCTGAGACATCAGCCGAAGGCGAACTGGAAGGTGAACTTGACTCTGCAGATACAGAAGAACCTTCTGAAAATCCGGCTGAAACTCCTGAGGAACCAGCCGAAGATCCAGCCGAAACACCGGAAAATCCGGCTGAAACTCCTGCCGAAACAACAGCTGATCCTACAGAGGCACCGGCTGCTGAAGAAACTGATGAGCAGGCTGCTGAGGCAGGTTCTGCGATTGTGATTGGCGAAAAGTCCTTTACTTCTTTGGAAGAAGCGTTCGCAGCAGTACCGGACTGTGAGGATATGATAAATGGTGAACCTACTTATGTAAAATTAAAAGGAACCATTGAAGTCAACAACACAATAAATGTTCCTGAAAAGAAGAATATCATGCTGGTTGCTGCTGAAGATAATACTACAATTAAACGTGTAGCCGGCTTTACTGAGAGTATGTTTACTGTTAATGGTGGTAATCTTCAGATGGCAGGCGGTTCTGTGACTGATTCAGATGGAAATGCTATCGGTTCAGGCAGTTTAACTGTTGATGGTACAGGCGATGACGTTACCGGTTCGATTGTAGAAGTAGCAAGTGGTAATTATGCATTGATTGACGGTACAACTCTGACAGGAAATACCACAACCGGAAATGGCGGTGCGGTCAACAATGCTGCCGGTGCAAATGTATATCTTCTGGGTGGTACTATCACAGCAAACTCCGCAGCAGCAGGCGGTGCGATTTACAGTGAGGGAACTGTCAATATTCGTGGAACTGTAAGTGTTACAGGAAATACAGTTACAAATTCTTTTGAAGCTGCAAGTAACCTTGTGCTTGCCAAAGACGGTGTGATCAATGTAAGCGGTGCTGTTACAGGTTCTGCCATTGGTGTTGCTGTTCAGGAGGCTAACGCCGGAAGAACAGTCGTAAAGCTGGGTGACGCTGTTACTGATGTGAAACTGGCGGATGTTCTTTCTCAGATTACATATGAGGGAGATTCTAGCCTTAAAATCGGAGAAGACGGAACTTTAGTCAGTACAACAGAACCGTCCCCTACCCCAACTCCTGCAGAAGAAAAACTGAAAGTAACAGGAAAAGAATGCAAATGGTCCGGAAGTGGTACTGTTAAAATTAAGTTCCAGTCAAATGTAAAAGGTACCTATTATATTGACTGGGTAAAACGTGGTGAGAAAGCACCGACAATCGATACTTCCAGAGTAGGTGCTCCTATTGAGGCTGATACAAATGTAACAGCAAAAGTTACTGATCTTCCTGACTATGATGTTGATATTTATGTATGTGTGATCAGTGATAAGGATAAGAGTAATTATGGCTCTGTAATGTTCCAGCCTGATTCAAAAGAACGTCCTGTTACACCTACACCATCTCATACTCCGGTAGTACCCGATGTAAAAGAGAGTGTTGTACAGGGATTTGAGAAAGCACTTGTGTTCTATCCGAATACTTTCTATGACTTCAAGGTAATCGGTGCAGGTACACAGAACAATAATCCGGGAGAAGGTGATGTCAGATGGGTACCTGTAGGATGGAGTATGTCTTCTAACCCGTCAACCTGGAACACATCCTGGAAAATTGGTGCCAAGAGCGGTATTTATACAGATGCCGAAAAAGCATATACTATTTACATTAAATATGCAAAACAGGTATACAGTGGAAATGACTGGCAGGAAACAGATGCTTCCGAAGTTCTGCCCTATCAGTTCAAGGCAGCTCCTCTGACACAGGCCACTACCACACCAGGTGCAAACGGAACAAACGGAGACGGAACCGGATCCGGCGACGGAACTACAGATGGAGGAACTACAGATGTAACTCCGACAACCTATGCAGACGGAACAAACGGAACAGCGAAATCAGCAGTATCCACAGGTGATGAATCACCGGTCGGAACTATGCTGGCTCTTGCTGCAGCTTCTGTTCTTGCAGGTGGTTACGTACTGATAAGAAGACGTAAAAAAGAAATGTAAATATAATCCAATTATTTTTAAGAGACAGGTCTTATGGCCTGTCTCTTTTCATATATATAATAATAAGGCAGCCATTCAGCCGTCCATACAGGTCAGAATCCGGAATCTGATCCAGGCTGCTGAACATTTGCCAAAAAGGAGGAGAGAATGTATGTCAACAGAACAGATGGGAACTTATGAAAAAATATACTTCGCATTGTGGGAACTCGGACAGAGATATGGAAATTTTGTCCAGTTCAGAGTGATC
>ENA-OPBE01000786-OPBE01000786.1-human-gut-metagenome-genome-assembly--contig:-NODE-786-length-30453-cov-3.949405_pt1 | contig 30453 bp, 33 predicted proteins | sample MGYA00241066_ERZ501448 | MGnify/ENA primary metagenome ERZ501448 (study PRJEB25962, sample SAMEA2042585) | human gut metagenome | biome: human gut; feature: human-associated habitat; material: faeces...
ATAACCTATTTTTTAGTAATGTTTAAATTACTTACACACTTTTCTTGACAAACCCCTTATTAATTGATATTTCATTAAAAGTTCTTCAATTTCTTTTGGATTCATACAGCCATTTTTCCCTAAATGAATCGCCGGTTTTGTTTTACCATGAAAATCACTGCCACAAATAAACAATAAATCAAGTTCTTTCGCTTTTCGATAAAAATAATCATTCGTTTCTTTGTTATGATAGCTTGAAAAACATTCCACACCTTGTAATCCTTTTTCCACCATTTCATCAAAGATTTCATACTTTCCTTTTAAATTATTTCCTGGATGAGCTAATACAGCAACTCCCCCATTATTATTAATTAATTGAATCATATCTTCTAAAGAGGGAAAAATAACTTCTGTATAGCAAGGTTTTCCTTGGGCATAATAATCCCAATAGAAATTAACATACGGATTATCACTGCGACTCTCCCCTTTTCTATAAGGTTTTAAAAGTTCATGATTGAAATATCTTTCATCTTTCAATAAAGCTTCACCAAACATTTCTCCCGTATAAACACCATTACTACTTAAAGCATCGAGTTGTTCCTTTTTTAAATCAAAACCTAATTGATTTGTGAGTTCTAATTTTTTCAAACTACAATTCAATTCTTGTTTTAAAATATCTTCCCCTAATTGATTAAATGCTGGATTTTTATAATCAATACCATATCCTAGTACATGAAGATTGATACCTCTATAAGTACAATCAATTTCAATAGCGGGAATATATTCCATTTTTAATTCTCCTGCTTTCTTTTTCGCTTCGTCAATGGCTTTGACCCAGTTATGATCGGCAATTGCCATGATTTTCACTCCTGCTTCATAACACATTTCTACAAGTTGAGTTGGTGTAAATTCCCCATCATCACTGTATAAACTATGAATATGCAAATCAATATAACTTTTATTCATCTTCATTTTCTCCTATCTTTTTCTTTCCTATTTGAAATAAACCCTCTTCGATCATTTCATAAAGATCTGTAAAGATAATTCATTTTTTCCCAAATCTTTCCATTATAGAGACATTTTCTGATTTTCTTTTTTTAAATCATTGACTTTTGACACATCATCATCTTCTTTCATCAATTCTTGTTGAAAGTAATTGTAACATACTTTATAAAAAAAGAATGACCTTTCGATCATTCTATTTTCGACCATAATAAATATCTCGATCAACTGCTTTATTCATAGACGCTACAACAGTTGTACATACGGCATCACCGGTAATATTAACAGCTGTTCTTGTCATATCTAAGATACGGTCAATCCCCATAATTAAAGCAATTCCTTCAACTGGTAAACCAACCGAATTAAAGACCATGGTAAGCGTAATTAAACCAACACTTGGCACTCCTGCAGTTCCAATGGAAGCAAGAGTAGCTGTCCCGATGACCGTTGCATAATCCATCATTGATAAATGAATACCAAAAGCTTGTGCCGTAAAGACAACAGCCACACCTTGCATGATGGATGTTCCATCCATATTGATGGTAGCTCCTAATGGAATCGTAAAAGAAGATATCTTTTTAGAAACCCCCATTTTTTCAGCAAGTGTGTCAATATTCATTGGAATTGTCGCATTGGATGTCGATGTTGAAAAAGCAAATGCCATAACTGGGAAAAAGTTTTTAATAAAGATAATCGGATTTAAACCTGAGAAAATCTTTAACATCGACATATAAACCCCAAAACATTGAACTCCTAATGCAAGTAGAACACATGCCATATATTTTAATAATGGGATAAAAACATCAAAACCAATTTCTGCGAAAGTTTTAGAAATCAAACAGAACACCCCAATTGGTGCAAGTTTCATAACTACCATTGTCATTTCCATCATAATATCATTAAATTGACTAAAGAAGTTTTTAACGATATCTGCACGATCTGACATATTTGCAAGAATAACTCCCAAAATAAGTGCAAATAAAATAATTTGAAGCATTGTTCCATTGGCGAGTGATTCAAAAATATTCGTTGGAATTATATTTAAAAGTGTTTCTGTCACACTTGTTGCTTGGGTTGATTCAGTCACCTGAGAAGTTACTTTGATAGCTGACATATCTAGACCTATTCCTGGATTAATCAAATTAGCCACACATAAGGCTACTACAACTGCTAAAGCTGTGGTACATAAATAAAACAACATGGTTTTTAAACCTACAGCTCCTAGTTTTTTAGTATCTCCTACTGCCATACTTCCACAAACAATAGAACAGAAAACAAGTGGTACAACAAGCATACGCATTAAACGAATGAAACCTTGACCAATAACATAAAAAGCCCCACCGACAATAAAGTCATCCACAACTTTATTGCTTGGAATACAATAATTGATGATGATTCCTGTGATTGCCCCTAAAATCAAGGCAATAAAAATCAGCGTTGTTAAACCTAACTTCTTTTTATTTTTCATTGAGGAGTCCCCTTTCTTCCATATATTCTTTTAAAGACTCCTTCCAGTCAGGAAAATCATAAACAGGTGTCATTGTCATAATAAAATTATCTAAGACAGAAAACGCAGGTCTTTCTCTTGAAAAATCAGACATATGTGTCACAACAGGTTTCATTTCTACTTGTTTTCCTGTAAGTCTTAGTATTTCACTCGCAAATTCAAAGCGGCTGCAAACTCCGTTGTTCGTTGCATGATAAGTTCCATATTCATTTGTTTGAATCAAATGAAGAATAAAACGAGCAAGTTCTTTAGCACTGGTTGGTGAACCAAATTGATCACCTGCAATACTTAGATTTTCTCCTTGCTCTACTTTTTCTAATAATTGATTAATAAAGTTATTTCCTAAACCATAAACCCATGTACTACGTATAATAAAATGTTTATACGTAAATTCTTTAACATAACGTTCTCCTGCCAACTTGCTTTTTCCATAAGCTGTTTTAGGATGTGTTTCATCAAATTCGGTATACGGTTTTTGGCTTTTTCCATCAAAAACATCATCTGTTGAAATATGAACAAGTTTCGCTTCTACTTTTCGTGCCACAATTGATAAATTTCTTGCTCCTAAAGCATTCGTTTTAAAAGCTTTTGCTAAATCCTTTTCACATTCTTGTAAATCCGTAAGCCCCGCACAGTTAATAATAACATCAGGTCGATTCATTTCTCCAAAACGTAAGACCTCATCTGTGTCAGTAATATCTAAATCATCAATATCAGTATCAAGAATTTTATATTCTAGCTTATCGATAACTTCATTAATTGCGCGACCAATTTGTCCTTTAGCCCCACAAATCCATATTTTTTGCATAATCGTCCCCCTTTTTTTCTTAAATATTATAGCGAGTGCCTTTTTTGATGTCAAACCTCAATCTTTTTCTTGTTTTATTGAATAGGACTTGTTATAATAAAAAAGCGTTAAGCCCGAATGGCGAAATTGGTAGACGCAGCAGACTCAAAATCTGCCGGTGTAACAGCTGTACCGGTTCGAGTCCGGTTTCGGGCACCAAACTTGCGGGTGTAGTTCAATGGTAGAACTTCAGCCTTCCAAGCTGACTACGTGGGTTCGATTCCCATCACCCGCTCCAAGTGTTTATAAAAGGTCGTAATGACCTTTTTTATTTTATTTATCCTATGCTATAATATCTAATAAAGGAGGCGTTTTATGAAATGTATTTTAATGAATAAAAATTGTAAAGTTGCTTTAATCGAGTTCAACACACAGTTTATCGGTATTGAAAAGATTTATGAAATATATAACATTGAAGCTTTGCCTTTAAGAATAAAAAACGCTCTCAACGATAAATCAAAAAACGCTACTAAAGAATTAAATCGTTGGTTTAAAGGAAGAGGTATTCCATCTTGGCGAAAAGATTTAAAAAGACTCTTAGATAATCTTCATATCGAATCTACTGATGAATTATTAGATAAGGCTTATGGTCTATCTCTTTCTGATCAATATTGGTTTAAGGAAGAAAGTGATTCAATCGAATGGAAAGACATTAATTTTTTTGATCATGATTTTGAATACATGGGATTTATGACAGCCTCTTTTTCAAGTTCAACTCAAGAAAGCAGTTATAATCAACAATCCCTTATTTCTCCTAACAACACCACAGATGGAATGTTGCAGAAAGCCTGGATTATTGAAAATGGGAAAAGATATTTAATAAAAGGCACATATACTCCTAGTAGACAAGAGCCTCTAAATGAGTGGCTTGCTTCCACCATATGTGACCGTTTAGGATTTGATCATTGTCATTATGAATTATCCTTTTATAATAAGACTTTGGTTTCTAAATGTAATAATTTTATAAAAGACAATGAAGAAATCATTCCTGCATGTGATCTTTTTGAATCTGTAAAAAAAGATAACAACACCAATGATTTTGAACATTATATTCACATTTTAGAAAAGCTAGATATAAAAAATGTAAGAAATGAATTAGAAAATATGTTTATTCTTGATTATTTAATTATGAATGAAGATCGCCATTTACGTAATTTTGGTGCTATTCGCAATGTAGAAACATTGAAATATGAAAAATTAACACCTATTTTTGATACAGGTCAATCAATGCAATGTAGTAAAATTACTTCTGAAATGAATTTCTATGATGGTTATGGAAAATTCTTTTATAATACTAATAAAAAGTTTTCCGATTATTTAAATTATATAAGTAATCTTTCTAGATTTGATTTAAGTTTATTAGGAAATATTGTTGAAGAATATAAAAATCTTTTATATAAATATCGAGAAACGCTGGATATGTCTGAAACAAGAATTGAAAAATTAGTAAATGGTTTAGATTACAGAATAAATCATTTAAAAGAAATCATTGGATAGTTTCTTAACGAAACTATCTTTTTTATGTTATTGTTGTTATAATATTTTTTATTTTTAAATTGAAATAAATGGTGTTTAACAATTTTTTATAAAACTTCTTGTTATAAATATATTATATACTATTCTAGAAAGGATGAATTTTATGAAGAAAATATTTACACTCTTTTTGTCTTTAGTAATGCTTTTTTCTTTTTCTGGTTGTAGTCAAAAGCAAACGGAAAAGACAACACAAAATATTACACTTTCTCTTAATGTAGAAGATCAAAATGAAACAAATGATGTGGATGTTTATGTGGATTCTAAAAAAATCGATACGATTGAAAATAATAGTCAAGGAACTTATCAATTAGAATTAACACAAGGAACCCATCACCTTAAAGCAAAGCAAGAAGATAAAGAAGCAACAAAGTCATTTCAGGTAACCAATACAAATTATTACGCTTATCAAATTGATATCAGTGATTCCATTACTTTCTCTAAATCAACGGCTTCTTTAGAAAATATTCCTGAATATAACGGTCAACCTTATGTAGAACTTGATGATAACCAACCTACTTTTTCTAAAGAAGATTATCAAACCAACACCTATATTCAACTCAGTGATTTAGATCATCTTGGGCGTACAGGTAGAGCGATTGCTTGTCTTGGACAAGAAACAATGCCAAGTAGTAAGAGAGAATCCATTGGGATGATCAAACCTTCTGGTTGGAAAACACAAAGATATGATGATTTGATTTCTACCAAATATCTTTATAATCGTTGTCATCAAATTGCCTTTATGTTATCAGGATTAAATGCAGAGGAAAAAAATTTAATGACGGGAACACGTTATTTCAATGTAACAGGGATGCTTCCTTTTGAAGAAAAAGTGAGTAATTATATTAAAAACACCAACCACCATGTTCTCTATGAAGCTATTCCTATTTACCAGGATGATGAACTTGTTGCACGTGGTCTTGTTTTACAAGCCGCTTCAATAGAAGATGAAGAAATTCGTTTTAGAGTTTATATTTATAATGTTCAACCAGGAATTACTATTGATTATCAAACAGGTGATTCAAGAAAAGCTACTGAAGGTGAATGTACTTATGGTATAAGCGAGGAAAAAGATCCATTCGATTATCATCAAAGTGATACAAATGAAAAAGAATATGTTTTAAATATAAAAAATAAAAAATATCATGATCCTCATTGTTCAAGTGTTTCTAGAATGAGTGATTCTAATAAAGAAGTTGTTACTTCTACAGCTAAACAATTAAATGAACAAGGTTATAGTCCTTGCGGTATTTGTCAAAAATAAAAAACAGCTTATGCTGTTTTTTATTTCAATTGTTTCATAGCAGAATAACATTTTTTCCATTGGTTACAATAATTTTAAGCACAAACATTTGATAATTTGTATACTTTAAAGTATACTACTTATAGGTATACAAATTATTTTAAATTAGGAGTGATTTTATGTTTGGTAGAAAAGAAGAATTAAATCAATTAAAAGAATTATATAACAGCCATTCTTTTGAATTTTTAGTAATGTATGGTCGAAGAAGAGTAGGAAAAACAACTATTCTCCAAGAATTCGCCAAGCATTATCATTCAATATTTTTCCCTGCTCGTGAAAAAAATGATGCATTAAATTTAGATGATTTTTCAAAAGTTATCCAATACCACTTTGATAAAAATTATATTGCATCCTTTCAAAGTTGGGAAGATGCATTTAATTATATCGGTTCAAAAGTATCAGAAAGAACTGCGATTATTATTGATGAATTTCCTTATATTATTGAAGAAAATCCTTCCGTTAAGTCTATTTTACAACATGCAATTGATCATAGTTGGAAAAACAAAAATATTTTCTTAATTCTTTGTGGATCATCAATAAGTATTATGGAAACAGATGTCATGGGGAGAAAAAGCCCTTTACACGATAGACAAACATCTTCTCTAGAAATCAAACCTTTTGATTATTTAGAAAGTAGTATATTTTTCCCAAATTATAGTAATGAAGACAAATTATTAGCTTATGGTATTCTCGGTGGTGTTCCTAGATACTTGGAAGCTTTTGATCCAAATATTTCTATAGAAAAAAATATTGCATCAAAAATTATTCGTAATGGATCTTACCTTCATGAAGAACCAGATAATTTACTGAAAGCAGAGCTTAGAGAAACAAATGTCTACAGCAGTATTCTATCAGCTATCGCTAATGGTCGAAATAAAATAATCGACATTGCCAATTTTATTCATGAAGATCGTACAAAAGTTGCAAAATATTTAATCACATTACAAACACTTCGATTAATAGAAAAAAGAATTCCTTGCGGAGCCCCTGAAACAAGCAAAAAATCAATATATATTATAAAAGATCAATTTTTTAAATTTTGGTTTCGTTATGAATTCACAAATAATTCCTACTACGCTATGCTAGGTGCAAATGATGCTTCTAAAGAAATCATGGATGATATTAGTAATCTTATGGGAGATGCTTTTGAAGAAATTTGTAAAGAATATATTATTCGTTTAGCAAAAAAAAGAATGCTTCCTTTTATTCCTTATCATTTAGGAAAATGGTGGGGTACAAATCCAATTATCAAAGCGCAAGATGATGTCGATCTATTGGCTGTTGACCGTTCTGGAAAAAAAGCAATATTTATAGAATGTAAATTTACCTCTCACCCTATGCCTTATGATGAATATGAAGATTTAGTTATTGCCTCAAAGGCATTTGAAAAGATTGAAGAAAAACATTTTTGGTTTATCAGTAAATCAGGTTATACAGATTCTGTTATTAAGCAAGCAAAAAAGGATAATGCTGTTTTATTATCAATTGATGATTTATTTAATTTATAAAATTAAAAATATATCCTCATATGAAGGATATATTTTTAATACAAATCTTATATATGATCAATAATTTCATCGAGGTCAATACCAAGATTAAATCCTAAGGAAAAATAATCATCAATAGCGTTTTGATAATCAGTACTTGAATAAGACGAAGATACAGAAACAATTGCTTGATAGATTTTTAAAATCAAGTCTTCTATAGAGGATGAATTGGGTATTTCTGTATGATTTTTGATCGTATCGATTCTAAGTTCATAGCCAATCGACATCAACATTTTTAAGCCTTCCATATAATGACCTAACAGTTCTTCATGATTGATGGCTTCTTCCTTTTCCCAAAAAAGATAACAACGGGAATCAAGTGATACTTCTCCTAAATCATGTAAGAAAGAGAGCGTTTTTTGTTTGAGTCTTTCTACATTTAGAATTTCATTTTTACCTACTTGTAGTTCCTTGTTAACATATACTTGATACATTTTACTTAATTCATTCATAAAATCACTCCTTCATGTCTTTATTATACCACTTTATATGAACTGCATATGAAAAAAAGAGCTAATGCTCTTTAATCAAATTGTTTTTTAAAATCATTCCATTTATCTTCTGTGTAGCCTTTAATATTTTCTAAACCTTGTTCAACATCATCCACTGCCCCATCATAATCACCATCCCCATTTCCATAATAGTGCATCATAAGAGTTTTCATACTTTTTCCTAGTTCTAAAACTTGCTTTTGTTCGTCTGTCAATTTTTTATCGGTATTTTCTTCAATGTATTGTAGACGTGATGCTGCTTCATAGATTTTTTTGGCTTCTTCTTGATTATCTTGAGTAACTCCACCTTTAATTTTATCGTAACCTTCTTGAATTGTTTTTGTGAGTTCTTGAATATCATCACCTTTTATATTACTTACATAGGTTGAATCTTTTTTGATATTTTGATCAATATCATTAAAATCATCTTTGACATCATCCCAAGCAATTTCAATATCTCCTTTAAAGTTATTTGCTGTTTTGTCAACTTGTCGACATCCTGTTAGTGTAAAGGCAAAGATCATCAGAAATAGATATATGATTATTTTTTTCATTTAATTAACCTCTTTTCGTTATTAGTATGTACGATTTATAAGGGATTATACTTTTATTTAGAAGAGGTTTTAGGTAAAATAGTAACAAAAGAGGGATGAATAATGACAAATAAAGAAAGATTTATTGAAATTTATAAAACTTATATTAAAAGATCTGGAAGTGAAAAGCTTTTAGAGTATTTATTATCGCCCCATTCTGATTTTTTTGAAGCACCTGCCAGTGCAAGATTTCATGGAAATTATGATGGTGGTTTATTGGATCATAGTTTAAATGTTTATGATTGTTTAAAAGATTACTTACAAAGAGAGCGTGTAAAAAGTACTTATGGTATGAATTATAGTGAAGAAACAATTGCAATTGTTTCTTTATTACATGATTTATGTAAAATCAATTGTTATAAAAAAGGAACACGTAATGTCAAAAAAGATGGTCAATGGATTCAAGTACCGAACTATGAATTTGATGATCAAATGCCTTATGGACATGGTGAAAAAAGTGTCTATATGATTAGTGGTTATATGCGTCTTACACGTGAAGAAGCTTTTGCGATTCGTTATCATATGGGCTTTGCTTCAGTAGAAGATGCAAGAAATGTTGGAAAAGCTTTTGAAATGTTTCCTTTAGCTTTTGCTTTATCTACGGCAGATATGGAAGCAACTTATTTTATTGAGGGGAAAAAAGATGAATAATGAATTTTTAACAAGAATGCAGAATTTATTAAAGGATGATTATGAGGCTTTTATTGCTTCTTTAAAACAAGAAGAGGTCAAAGGTTTTTATTTAAATCCTTTAAAACAAGATGTTTTAAAACATTTAGATACGAAATATATCCAAAAACATCCTTATATTAAAGATGGTTATTATTTTGATTATAAAAACTATCCACTAGGTAAAAGTCCTTATTTTATGTGTGGGCTTTACTATATTCAAGAACCAAGTGCCATGGCTGTTGCTTCTTGTTTAGATATTCAAGAAGATGATTATGTCTTAGATATGTGTGGGGCTCCTGGTGGAAAGACATGTTATGTGGCAAGCCGTTTATCAAATGAAGGGTTAATGATTGCCAATGATATTTCTAAATTAAGAGCGACGATTCTATCAAGTAATATTGAACGTTTTGGTTTACAAAATACCATTGTCACAAATGTGGATCCTTTAAAAATGAAGTTTAAAAGTTTTTTTGACAAAATTATTTTAGATGCTCCTTGTTCAGGGGAAGGAATGTTTCGAAAAGATCAAGAAGCAATTAATACATGGTCGATGCAAAAAATCAATGAATGTGCCTATATTCAAAGAAATTTAATCAATAAAGCTTATAAGATGTTGAAAAAAGAGGGAATCCTCATTTATTCAACATGTACGTATTCTTTAGAAGAAAATGAAAAACAAGTTGAATACATGATTAATGAATTAGGGATGAAACTTATTCCAATTGAAAAACAAGATGGAATGTCTGATGGTTTTGTTGATGGTACAATTCGTATGTATCCTTTTAAAAATAAAGGCGAAGGACAATTTATTGCTTTGCTTCAAAAAACAACTGAAACAGAAAATTCTAAAGAAAAAATCTTAAAACCAAACTTAAATAAAGAACAAATGATGCTTGTAAAGAAGTTTTATGATGAAAATCTAAACATCCCAGTTCCTTTATATCTTTACCAATCCAATAATCATGTATACGCCATTCAAAATCATTTTCCTGATTTATCTTTAAAAGTTTTAAGAAATGGACTTTATTTAGGTGAATGTAAAAAAGGAAGATTTGAACCAAGTCTTTCCTTAGCTCTTACTTTAAATAAAGAAGATGTTAAAAGAGCTTATGATTATCCTTGTAATAGCCAAGAAATCAAAGATTATCTCTCAGGTCTTACTTTAAAAGGCGATGGTAAAAAAGGCTATGGTGTCATCTTTGTCGATGGTTATCCGCTCTCTTTCTATAAAGAAAGCAACAATCAAGTAAAAAATCTCTATCCTAAAGGATTAAGACGATGAAACGTTATGTAGAAATTGAAAAACAGGTCTATCAAGAAATTGAAAAAAATTGTTTTGGAAATAAAAAAAGAAATGGTTATCGTCATCTCTTTGGGGTAAGTCAACTTTGTATTTTATACAGTACCCGTTTTCAACTTGATCAAGAACTTTGTGCCATCATGGGATTACTACATGATTATTCTGTTTATAAAAATAATACTTCTTTTAATCATGCTGTTTTATCAAGTGAACTTGCTGAAAAATTATTAAAAGAAACATTATTATTTGATGAAAAAGAAATAGAAATAGTTGTTAAAGCCCTCAAAAATCATTCAACTAAAAATAAAAGACATGATATGTATAGCGAACTTTTAAAAATGTGTGATGTGGTAGATTCTTATCTTCATGAACCAGAAATAATATTAGATCATGACAGAAAATATTATTTAGAAAAATGGAGAAAATTTGATGAATAAAAAGGGTTCCATTTGTAGAAATCATTATTATTTTGGTAATTCTTGCCTCTATTGCGATTCCTTATACTTTAGGTTATATTGAAGATTCAAAAAATTCCAAAGATCATTTAATGACAAGACATGTTTTAAAAGCCGTTCAAGTGATGGGAACAAAATATTATCATCTTGGTGGTTACTACCAAGATAAAACTTATGAAAGTGTTTCAAATGTCGTAAGTTCCCCAAGTAGAGACGATGAACATGTCCAAAGAATAAAAGAATTTTATCATAAAGTTGTTTCAGGAAATGAAGATTATATTCCTTTTAAAGCCATCTCTACAATTGAAAAAGGAAAGATTTTGGTTATTCGTTATAAAAATCTTGAACGTGTCCTTGTTTATGAATGAATCAAGGAAAATCATCAAAAAAAAACGAACCTATTGGTAACGAACAGTGGCAATCGATGTCATCAAAGATATAGGATTATATGATCAACGTACTTATTGGAATGGATATCATCCTGAAGACATGCCTTATCTTAATGATCAATATAAACTTACATTATAATCTTCTAAAAGTTCATAGGTTCATTAGAACCCATGGACTTTTTTCTGTAAACGAACAAATAATATGCGGAAGTTTATCAATTTATTTTGATATTCTTCCGCACATTGTAAGTAAAAAGCACTTTATTATAAAAAGTGCTTTCCTAGATAAAATATTGAATGATAAGATCTGCAATCTTATCATTATGTATAATATAACTACTATGATCTTCACCATCTAAAATGACAAATTTACTGTTTTCAATATGATGAGAAATACGTTCAATATGATCTAATTTAATTAAATCATCACTTCCCGCTAAAAGAAGTGTTTTTGCTTTTACTTGATGGAGTTGTTTATTAGAAATATGTGGTTCTTCTAACATTAATTTAATTAATGGATTTTTTGTTTTTTGATACTGACTTTTCATATCTTGATAAACTTCATCAATCACACCATTAGGTTTGACATTGACTCCTGCAAGAATAAGATTTTCAATCAGTTCTGGTTCATCGCTTGATGCAAGTAAACTAATAATGGCACCATCACTACTGCCCATTAAAGTAACATTTTTTAAATCAAGTTGTTTAATAAAGTCTTTAATATCATTTGCCATATCTTGATAATGATATTCTTTGACTTTTTCACTTTGTCCATGGTCTCTTGAATCAAGAGTATAAACTGTATAATATTTTTTTAATTTTTCAACCGTTTCATCAAAAATAAAGTGATTTTCTTCATTTCCGTGTAAAAGAATGAGAGGGTTCCCCTCTCCATGCTTTTCATAATATAAACGAATGTTATTTACATTGATAAACATTATTTTAAAACTCCATCCATACAAGCTTGAATACGACTTTGAACAAGTGCAGCAATTTCATTGGTTTTTAAATCTTTGTATTCTTCATATTCAATCGGTTTTAAATAATGAATTTGTGCTGTAACGGGTTTGATTGTATTGTTATCAAAGACTTGATAACAATCGATCATGGCGACTGGAACAATTGGACAATGTGTTTTCAACGCAATTTTAAAGGTTCCACCTTTAAATTCTCCCATTGTATTTCCTTTTTTAGAACGTGTTCCTTCAGAGAAGATGACATAGTTTGTTCCTTCACTGATTTCTTTAGAAACTTCTTTCACCATTTTTGCTCCATCACGAATACTTGTACGATCCAATGAATAGTAATCTAAAGTTTTAACAACATCTTTAATTAAGATAGTTGAAGCTAATTCTTTTTTTAAAACAAATTTTGTAGTATTTTTATCTGTTTTAAAAAGTGCAACAATATCAAATAAACCTTGATGGTTAGGAGCAATAAGATAACCATTTTCTTTTGGTAGGTTTTCTAAACCATAACATTTTAAATCAACACGTGCCTTTTTAACGATTTCATCAGCAACGTTATGTATAAATTGGTATCCTTCATCAATTGTTGGATATTTTTCTTTATTTTGATATTGTTTTAATTTATAGAACCACCAATAAGGTAGTTTAAAGATACATCTTAAGACAACTAAAATAATTCTTTTCATATGATCATCCTTTTTTATAAATTTGTAAAACAAAGGTTTCTAATTGTGTTTCTTTTTCTAAATGAAAATCATATTCTTCAAAACTTGGAAAATACGTTTCTCCTGTATGTTTTCCTGGTATTCTTGAAATAATGAGTTCATCAACATAAGGCAAAGCTTGTTTATAAATAGAAGCTCCTCCTGTTATATAAAGATCTTCATTTTTATCCTTATATTCTTGTATCACTTCAATTAAATCATTTCTAACTTCAACACGTTCATCATCCATACCACTTTTAGTAACAACAATTGTTTTTCTATTTGGAAGTGGTCTTCCGATAGCAAGATAAGTTGTTTTTCCCATAAGAATTGTTTGATTAAGTGTTGTTTTTTTGAAATGTTGGAGATCTTCTTTATTATGCCAAGGCATCCCATTTTTTGAATCTTTTTTTCCTATTAATAAATCATCATCTGTCGCTACAATTATTGAAATCATTAAACGCTCACCTTTCCCACAAGTTTTCCATGAGATTGATAGTTTTCAATCTTAATATCATCAATCGTAAAATCAAAGATTGATTTAACTTCAGGATTTAAAACAAGTTGACATTTAGGATAAGGTGTTCTTGAGATTTGTTCCTTAACAACCTCAAAATGATCTTTATAAATATGGGCATCTCCAATCGTATGTACAAATTCTTTAGGTTTATATCCACACACTTGTGCAAGCATTGAAGTAAATAAAGCATAAGATGCAATATTAAATGGAACACCTAAAAATGTATCCGCACTTCTTTGATAAAGTTGACAACTTAAGTATTTTTTATCACTACTTACATAGAATTGTAAGAAGGCATGACATGGTGGAAGTGCCATTTCGTCAACTTCTGCAGGATTCCATGCACAAATAATATGTCTTCTTGAAAATGGATTATTTTTTAATGAATCTACAAGTTTAGCAACTTGATCGACTCCTTCATTGTTGAAATTACGCCATTGTCTACCATAAACAGGTCCTAATTCTCCATATTTGACTACAAATGGATCATCGGCCGGTAATTCTTTGATTTTAGCAACGAATTCTTCTAATGTTTCCCCATGAAAATCTTCACTTTTCTTAAATGCTTCATAAGGCCATTCATTCCAGATCTTTACATTACGATCGACAAGATATTTGATGTTTGTATCTCCTTTAATAAACCATAAAAGTTCTTCTGCAATGGGTCTTAAAAACATTTTCTTTGTCGTAAGTAAAGGAAAACCATCTGTAAGATCATAACGTGTTTGATACCCAAAAACACTACGTGTTCCTGTTCCTGTACGATCATCACGGTCTTGACCGTTTTCTAATATATATTGACACATATCTAAATATTGTTTCATTTTTATCTTTCACCTCTTATCTCATTATATAGAAAAATAAATAAAAAGTCATCAACCATGATGACTTTAAATAAATTATTTAAATTTTGGCTTATCCGTAAGATCTGTAACAATCTTTGTTGAAAGCGTTGTGGCAGTATCAGGTAAATCACCAACAAAATCATTAGCAACTGGAGTTTCAATTTTTGGAATCTCTGCTGTTCCTAAAATACTACCACCTGCTGAGTTTACATGTTGAGGAGATGTATTTGTGTTTACATGCGCTGGCGCTGACGAATGGGTATTCGCATGAGCCGGTGCAGATGAATGTGTATTTGCATGGCTTGAATGACTCGAATGGCTTGAATGTGTATTAGAGTGACTGGAATGACTAGAATGATTACTATGACTTCCTCCACCTCGAGCCGACGTATGTGATACATGTGATCGATGATAAGACGTTGAAGAATGCGATGAATGCGAGGTATGTGAACGATGTGTTGCATAAACATCAATCCCCATAATCATTCCCATCAACATAATTGTTGATCCAATAACAACAAGTTTGCTTCTTGGAATATTTCCTTCTTCATCATCTATTAAATCATTAATTGATTTTTTTACCTTTGGAAATAACTCATTACTCATCTTTATAACCCTCCACTTTTACACAATTTCCATTTTCCCAATATGTTTTATATTTTTCTGTACTACTTTTTTTATAAACGCATTCTCCTTGAGGTGCATTATTAGAAAAAGTACCTTCTAATGTTGAACCTTCGTTATTTTTATAATAGTAAGTTCCTTGACCGCTCATCATATCTTGATCCCATTGTCCAACATATTTTGCACCACTTGCCCATGTATAAGTACCACTCCCTTGTTTTTTCCCCTCCAAAACACCTCCGTAATACTCATCGGTGTTAGCATATGTAAACGTCCCACTTCCTGTAAGTTTGTTACCTTCATAACTTCCTTTATAATTACCATGATCTTTATAAGTAATTTCTATAGAAGGTGAAAGTGTGCTGTCGCTGATTTTATATTTATATGTCGTATCATTAATCGTAATGGTATATTTTCCATTATAGAACTGGTTATCTTTAAATTCTCCTTCTAATTTTCCACCATCAGAATATGTATAAACACCTTTACCATTAATTTTGTCTTTTTTCCATTGACCTACATATTTACTATTATCATTCCAAGTAAAAGTTCCTTCACCACTTCTTTGCCCTTTTTTGAAGTTTCCTTCATAAGTTCCTAAGTCCTTATACGTATAAGTTCCTTTACCTTGGATGGTTTTTTTAGACCATTTACCATCATAATTATCTCCCGTATCAAAAGTAAATTTTCCACTATGAACATCTTGTTTTAAAGTAGCTATTTTACCTGAGCATTTTCCATTGACGGGTTCTAATTTTTCTACTTCTACTGTCTTTGTATCATTTGTTGTATCTTCAGGAGTTGGCGTAATCGCAACACATCCCATCACACAAAGAACAATGATACCTAAAAGTTTTTTCTTATTTTTTAAGAATCTCATGAAATCCACCTCCAAAATATTTCTTGATTTTGTTTATCTTGTAATAATTCAAAAATAACATCTAACATTCCTTTGTAAATTTGACAACGATAATTATGAATAGAATGAGGGACGATATCTTTTTCAAGAGCATAGTTAATGACCGGACATGTACCACAATAAGGTAAATAAGCACATTCACTGCATTGAGGAAGTCCTTCTAAAATACTATATTTGCAAGCTGTTTTTGTTATTTTAGATTCCGCCATAGTATCATAGGTATCTTCAAAGACATTGCCTACCTTAAAAGATTCATCACCCATTTCTTTAAGCATTCTTCCTTCATCACAGGTATAAATATTTCCATCATAATAATAAGCAAGTTGCCCTACTGCCGCTCCACAAGGCGAACGTAATTCCATATAGTTAATTCCTACACCATCTAATATTTTTGATAGGAAAATGGCTGCATGTCCTTCTTTAAAAAAGATTCCTTGTTTATTTATTTCTAAAATTGTATTTAAACATTTTCTATAAAAATCAATAAATTCATCAACACTATAACCTATAACATCCCATTTTTCTAAAGCATACCCTAAAGGCGTCAAAGGTCTAATAAAGATATTATCTAAACCTTTTTTTCTATATTCTTCGATAATTTCAGTAGGATATTGAAGACTTTCTTTTGTGGTTGTTTGAATAGCACCATAATTTATATGATTTTCTTTTAATTTGTGAATTATTTTTGTTAGAAGTTGATATGTATTTGGATAATTAGATAATGGTCTATTATAATTATGTAAATACTCATGTCCATCTAAAGATGTTGAAATAGAGATTTGGTTTTCTTTAAAGAATTCAACCATTTCATCCGTTAATAAAGATAAATTAGAAACTAAACTAAATTGAATTTTTTTATCTTTATTGATTGATTTTGTATATTCAACTATATATTTTATAATAGGAAAATTGCTTAATGGTTCACCACCTTGAAATTCAAAATTTAATTCCTTTTGTGGCGACTGTAAAGCAAAATCAACCGCTTTTCTAGCAATCTCTTTAGTCATCATTTTACAACTATTTAATTGATTACTTTGTGCCTGACAATAAATACACTTTGAATTACAATAATTTGAAACTACAAAAATATGAAGACTTGTTGCTGCATAAAGATAACTTTTACTGCTTCTTAAATGGGGTGAAACTGCATTTACATAATATTCAATAGAATCATCAAAAAGAAACATTTTATCTTTTAAACGACAGTAAAGCTCTGATTCAGGATCAAGTTTTTTATTGATAAACTTAGAAAATTCATCTTTACTTAAATATTCATAACGACCTAAATCATTTGTTATAAGTACTTTATTATTTAGTTTTTTAAAATTAAATGGTCCAATCATAAAATAGGTTCGATAACTCCTTTCATTAAATTATAGGTTCCACTAAACATACCTCCACAAGCATCCTTCTTTGTACATTGATTACATTGTGGTAAATATCTTACTTTATAATCCGTAATACTCTTTTCACATAAAGACCAGTAAGGTTGATCAACACAACATAGTGGATAATTATAAATACCTACATCTATTTCATTTTTTACTAATAAATCAATAGCACTTTTCATTTTTAAAAACGATTCTTTATAATCAATCCAAACATCATTTAGATTTCTTCTAGCATTACCTAACATTTCTAATCCAATAAATTTAACAGTATAAACCCTTTTACATTCTTTTATAATTAACTGTGCGATTTGTTGTAAATCATCTATATTTAATTGACTTACGACAATTCTTATTTCTACACGAATATGAGTTGACATTAAATGATGTAAAGCCATCATCGTTTGTTTAAAACTTCCTTTTGCTCGTGTAATGGTATCATGTCTTTTTTCATTTGAACCATGAATAGGAATTCCTATAAGTAAATTATCAGGAATCGTTTGTCTAAATAATTCAAAATATTCTTTATTTGATAACGCTCTTGCATTGGTTAGAAGTAAATATTCTACACTATTTAAATGATCTTTAAGAAATTGAAAGAGTGTAAAAATATCTTTTCTAAGAAGAAATGGTTCTCCTCCCGTAATGGTTATATGAGCACTATCATTTGGGATTTGTGAACCAATCTTCAACAAAGTACTTATATTTTCAATAGGATCATTTTTTCTTACAATACTACTGACAGGACACATGATACAGTTAGAATTACAACGATTGGTAATAAATAAAGCATTATCTAAGGAAGATGCATCATAATAAATATAGACATTGCCTGGTGTCATTTCGAAAATACTATAATCAGCAACTTTCGAAAGTTGTTTTTTTTCTTCATTCGTTAAGATTATTTCTTTGTTCATTGGATATAAAGTTAAATTGTTATCTTTTAAATAAGCAACTGTATAGTTTTTATCTAACATTTCTTTTAATATATCTTCATTTTTTGTAAATGAAGCAATGTGATATTGGAGATCACATTCTTTTATTTTTATTATCATATAAACATTCCTCCTAGAATTATCATGAATGTTGAAAGTGATATAAATAAAGCAAAAGGTATTTTTTTCATAATTGTTATTTTATAGATATAGTCTCTTTTATTTTTTAAATCGTTTATTTTTTCGATATCTTCTTCATTAAGTCTTGAACATAATGTTTCATCTGAAATTTTCTTATATTTACTTAATGTGTCATTAAAAAATATATAAGAGGATGATGTAGATAGAATCATACCTGGTTTTAATTGTTCTATGGTTATTTCTTCATAATTGTATTCATTATTAAAATGTTTCATTAATGAGGTTAAGATGACTGCTAGCCATATAAACAATTGTCTTTTATTAAAGAGTGTCTCAATTTGAATAATTCCAAGAAAAACCTCAATAAAAGCAATAACCCCTATAACATATTTACTTTCTAAAACACTCGTTTTAATAAGAAAATAAACCATACCAAAAATGATTATTGTATAAAGCCACATATTTATTTGTAGATTCAAATAATTTATGAAGACATTCATACAATAACTTAAAAAGATAATGACAATATAATATTTAAGATAACGTATAAAATCATTTTTTACTTTTACCTTTAAGTTATTACTTTTTTTATGTTGTTTTATCTTTTGATAAAAAGAATCTCCTATTACATAAAAATAACCAATTAAAAAAGCTAAAATAGGAATCCAAATAATATAACTTATCCCATAAAAAGAAGATTCAACAAGAATATCAGGAATTAATAAGATTATCGCTAAATATAACTTACAATCTCCACCTGCCCATATTTTCATAAAAAACAAAAATAAAGAAATAAAACATGCGATAAAAATAGTTATCAATAAATCTATTGAAAAAGAAAAGAATAATTTATAAATAAAACCTATTATAATAACGGGACCAACTAATTTATTTGGAATAATTCCATACTTTAAATCTGTATAAGTTCCAATTATTAGAATAATTAAAATAAAAAAATAAAAGAAGTAATTTATCATTTATATGTAAGTCCTATAAGATAATTTTCAAATTCATTTATTGTAAGATCTAAAGCATAATATGTTTCTTTAAAATCACAATAATAATAATTTTCATCTTCTTTTAATTCTATAACAGCTAAGTTTTTATAATCATTGATTGCTTGTTTTATCTTTTCTAAACAATAAATTTCTTTTATTAAAAATAATCTATTCTTCATATTTATCAAACCAATCAACAAGAATATCATCAATATTATCTTCATCTTGATCAATATCTTCTTGTTCTTCTTGAATTAAGGTAGAAGCCATTGCTCTTGCATAAATCATTTCTCTAATATTTTTTGTTTCTTTATAAATAATATTTCTTGTTTGTTGAACAAGCATTTCATTAATGAATTCTTCTTCATGAAGTGTTTTATCTTCTTTAGCTTGAATATTTACATAATAATAATTTTCATCAGCATCTAAATGAATATAGAAATCATCAATAAATCGATAAGCTGTTTTTATCAAATCTTCTTTTGAATACAACTCTTTATTAAATTTATATAATGCTTTCAAAACCCTCTCTCCTTTACAATTAGCCATATTTTTACATAATTAAACAAATATCGTATTTTATTATAAACAAGATTTAAGAAAACTTCTTCATTATTTACCGAACGGTTCATTTTCACTACTGAACGGTCATATTTCCTTTGATTTATTTTAATTTTTGTTAAAAAAAAACAAATTTAAGCATAGATAATATTCGGATTATGTTTCAAAGAGTGATACTATGTCAAAAACAATACAGATCAGTCTAAAAAATACAATTAGCTTTTTATCGTTCAAGAATTCGATGTTGCTCTTATTGGAGGTGAATTTAGTTTAAAACAATACATTCAACAAGAAAATAATTTTATTAAATATGTTTAATAAAAAGTATAATTTATTATTTTGATCATATAATAGTCTATAGCGATAGTAGTACTCTATGTGAGCCTATCTGCGCAAATGCCTCTTTGTTAAAACAAAGAGGCATTTGTTTTATGAAGGGAGATATTATTTATGAAACCATTTAAGACTATTGATGAACAATATGATTTATTACTTTCTAGAGGACTATCATTTACAAATGAAGAAAAAGCAAAACAATATCTTCTAAATAATAATTACTATAATGTAATTAATTGTTATGCTAAGTTTTTTATGAATGAACAAGACAAATTTCTACCAGAAACAAACTTTGACGAAATAACCCATATTCATTTTTTTGATAAAGAACTAAAAAGTGTTTTATTTAAATATATTATTGAAGCAGAAAAACATTTAAAATCAATCATAGCATATAGATTTTTCTGAAATGTATAAAGATATTGGTTATGCTTATTTGGTTTCAACAAACTATAGTTCAAAAAATTTATTAGAAGTAACTTCACTCATTTCAAATTTATCTAATATTATAAAATGGCAATTAAAAGATAAAAATAACAATCCTATCAAACATTATGTCCATAATCATAATGTTGTTCCCTTTTGGATCTTAACGAATTATATGAACTTTGGGCAAATTGTTAAATTTTATAAACACTTGAAAACTCCTTTGCAAAATAAAATTGCTAAAGATTTCTCAAAATTTCTTAATGAAAATTTAAATACAACTAAAACTAAATTAACACCTACCCAACTTTTATCTTACTTAGAAAATGTTGTAGAATTAAGAAATATTGTTGCTCATAATAATAGAATTCTTGGCTTCAAATGTCGAAATAATACAATTTATCTAAAGGAATTACATAGCATGTATATTTCTAATCCGAATTCACAACGTCAGGATGTTTTTAATGTATTTATCATTATGCAATGTTTATTGTCTAAAAATCAATTTGCACAATTACATAATACCATCCATAAAAGAATAAAAAATCTTAATCACCATTTAAAAACGATTCCTGTATCCATTATATTGAATTCTATAGGTTTTACTCAAGATTGGTATAACAATGGAAAAATCAAGCAATAAAAACTATCTAAAATTATTAAGTGTTATACATTAAAAAAGTAAATTCTTTATATTTTTTGTAATAGATAAAAAGGGTGATATTCTTTTAGGTAGGTATACTCGATTAATTTATTTTTAAATAATTCCCACTCCTTATGATTAAACATTATTGATCTCCTTTTTAACAAATTTGAAATTGAAATTCAATATTATTGTAATTCACAAATTTTTTAGTCTGCTAATTATGTATATATTAACTTTACACATTCAAAATGTACCATTAAATTATTCAAATGTACCATTAAATTATTCAATTGTTAGTTTCTTTGTCAATAGTTGGATAACTTATTCTTTTATAACATATGATTCCTTGATTCATTTCAACAAATTCATATTTATTTGTATAAAATGTATATGCACCATTATCGTTAACATATGGTGTTACTAAGTATTTACCATCATACTCTGAAAGAATCACATAGTCTTTTTGATTCACTGTAATAAATTCATAATCTTTTTTTTGATCAATCGAACTAAGAAATTTTATAGTAGTTCCATAAGAAATAATTATTAAATCAATAAACATAACAATTATAAGAATATCCAAAAATATTTTCTTTATTAAATTATATTTAATTTTATTTATTATTTTGAGGTTTCCATAAAAAAATATAGCTATACACAAACTGCTTAAACAAATTAAAAAGAAAATTATATTAATATTCTTTGCTAAAAAACTAAAAAAACATATGCTTAACCTATCCGTATACCTATAATTCACCATATATTCAATAGACATTTGACTAATAGTAATAAGCACTAACGTTGTAATCAATCCCATTACAAACATAAATGTCCAACTCTTATTATACTTTGTTTCTTGATTAGACTTTCTACTTTTATTCATTATTTGTTTTATTCTAATTGGAAAATATAAGATTAATAATATATAAGCAAATACTATAATAATTGTTACTATTTTAAAATTGATATTAGTTGAAAAATATTTTCCTGGTATCCCATAATATTCTTCACATTTTGGTTGAAAAAAATATTCATTATAAAAAAGACGTAACCCAACATATAAAATAGAAGTAATACTTAAAAATATAGTTATCAATTCTTTATGCTTTTTTATGTGTAAATTTAAGAATCTATTTATTTTTCTTCTCATTGAATAATTATTCATATTTAACTCCTTTTTACTAAGCGTATTATAACATTTTCGTTCTTATTTACTCGCTGTCATTTGTATATGCTAATTTTCTAACAAATTCATATTGTTTTTCTAATTTTTCTTCAAATATACTTTAAATATATGTTGATTCATTCTCATTATAAATAGCTTTTTTTAGAAACTCATTTTCAACTTTTTGCTTATCATCATTTTCAAAATGTTTTACACAAAAGATACGTGCTTGATACTCTTGTATCATCTGATAGATAACCCTTGGATCAACAGTCTTTTATATATATATCTATATGAAAAGCTAATTTTTTTATTTGGTTTATTTCAGTGGACACATACTTAAATAATTCATTATACAATTTCAATCTATGCCTTTTATCAAAGAAAATAAATTTCATATCCCCATAAATATCCCAAAAATCATTTAGATTTATTTTAGAAATATTTATATATGTATCAAGAACTTCATCAAAATTCTTTATCAATGTTTTAACATAATCATAATAAGTATTACGGAATTCTATTTCTTCCATAGGATTTAAATTATCTTTATGATGTGTTTGCTTATATTCATCATAAGTTGGAAATGTAATTTCTTCTAAATAACTTATCTCTGAAAAAAATTTTTCATACTCAGTAATTTTCTTCATTAAATTTTCCATATTTTGTCTTTTAAAAGACAAATATTCTACTATTGCTGTTAATAGCATAATTATTGCACCACCAACAATACTTAAAAGAGTATTATTTAAATAAACAATAATTTTTGTATTGTAAGTAAAAAATGTTAAAAATATAGATGCGCCTAAATTAAAAATCAATAATACAATACTTATTTTTATTAATGTACAATTTAATCGCATTAATTAGTTCCTTTCTAAAATATATTTTCATTTTCTATGTTTAATGTATACTCTATAATAATCATTTTCTTCTTTAAAAGATGAAACGATTTCTTTACTTTTTAATATGTGTAAAATAGATTTATTTGTATCATTAATTGTAATTTTAGGATTTTTTCCTTTAAAAATATAAATAAAGTCTTCATCTTTGATATATTCAAAACACTTTCTAATACTTTCGAAATCATATCTTTCGATAGAATTATTAATCAATAACAATTTCTCATTTTCGTTTATTTCATTTTCGCCAAATAAATTAAATAATAATTCTTGATTTAATGAAATACTTTTTGATATAACTGTTGATAAATCATTATCAAAAACTTTAGTTATTTTATTTTTAACATCATCTGTTTCATTGTTAAAATTATCTGAAACAAGTTGATAATCATCTTCATTCAAATGACTATCTAATATATTTATTTTTACCTTTTCTAAATAATTTGGATTGTAATCTATTGTCCTAGATGTACATTCCATTAAACTGATTTTTTGTAGTACAGAAAATTGTTTACTTTCTAATACATAAAGCAATTCATCGTAATCAAATAATTGACTATTATCTATAATTAAGTCGCAATAATCATTAGAATAATTATCTAGATAATTTTCTATATTACTACTATATTCTTTTCTCATAAATGTAAGTGTTTCTGAATTCATTCGAACAACTTTGCATTTTATTAAAATATCTACTTTATCCTCATTTAAATTTTCAATATAAAAATTCTTATAATGCCGTTCATTACAATTTTTAAAAATACTATTGTATTGTTTATTTTCTAATTTATTACATCCTACAATCTCATCAAAAAATTCACTTCTGAACTCATCCCCATATTTATTATCAATATTATCAAAATCTAAGATAATTTCTTTTTCAAATAAGTTCATAAAACCAATTAGTACATCATTCAATTCTTGATATTTATTAAAATAACATATAATATTATCTTCTGTTTCATTCACTTTTCTATTTATTAATAAACCATCCCATAATTCACTGTTAACACTTGATATGTTTGTTACTTTTGTATCTAATCTTTCAATGTATGACTCTTTTAAATCATTTTCTAAATTATCCATATTTAAAATTTCAATAACCACTCCTTCATCATCATTAATTTTATTATTTGAGCTGTTTAATGTCATCTTAAGATAAGTATTTGGATTTTCAATAATATATTGATATAGCGGCTGTTCCTTATCAGAAAAAACTAATGTTGCATTTTTACTATAATAATCACAATTAGAAGGTAAATTGTAGAAATATTCCATCATTTGTTTAACATGATCAAATGAGATAGTATAACAGTTATTTTCATAGATTACTTCTAAAAATGCTAAATCAACATTTTGAAAATCAATGTGCTTAAATTCTATTCCATTATTCTTAAAGTTATTTGCTACTTTATCAACTATATTTTCTTCAAATCTTTCTTTTGAAATTTCATCTTTTGTATTGTCAACATGCTCAATATAAGAATACTTATCATAAACAATTTTGGAACTACCTACTATTTCTGAATGATTATTAATAAATTCAATTGTATTTTCATCTAATTTTAAATCATTAAAAGAAAGGGCATACTTTATCATTTCTACCGTATTTATTCCTTCTTTAAGAACTATTTTCTTTATAACTTCACTATCATTCAAAAAATAAAAACTAAACCTGTCTACATTAATATATGTATCAAAATATTGTGTAATAAAATCTAAGTTATTATTTGTTTTTAGCAATTGATTTATTTTTAATAGTTCATCTTTCTTATCAGTACTCAACAAGTAAGACAGCAAATTATTATTTAATACTTCTGGATCTAAATAATATTTTTCATTTATTCTCTTATAAACTTTAATAGGTGAATCTAGTCTATAATCGTAACCTAATGCTTTTTGATCAGTAATGCTTCTTAAAAAAATCTTATCATTTTGTGAAATACCATTAGGATAAAAATAGGACATATAATCAAAATAAGTATTTTCATCAATATATCCATTTCTAATTAGATACTTTAATAAATCAAAATATGAACTTTCCTTAATATAAAGATATTGTTCACTCTTATCATCTTCTCTATTACTAAATACTTCCTCTTTATTATCTCGATTAATTAATTCACTTAATGATTTTCTTTTTATTTGATCAATTTCATTTCTTTTAGAAAGTATTTCTTTATTAATCCTTTGAATTTCGTTACCTTTACCTTTAGTTAAGATATCAAATATTTTCTTATATTCTGGTATCTCTAATAATTTTTCAAAATCATTTTTTAAATTCTTCTCACCCATAAAAAAACCATTTGTATTATATTTATCAGCATCGTAGTCATTACCTTTTATCATTTTTATTAATTCTACGCCATTACTAATATTTTCTAATTTAGTTGAACCTACTCTTAAATTATCGGGATGCACAAAGAACATTGCATCTAATTCATCAATATTATCTTGAAAAATATTATTAATATAGTCTATTTCTTGATTCAAATCTTCTATTTCTTTTTCTAACTTATTTTTATGACTTTCCGCAATTTCTTGTTTTCTATTAAAAATTTCTTTTACATACCCTAAATTCATTTGTAACATTGAAAAATCTTTTGGAAATATATTTTTATAAACAATCATTGCAAATAATTTATTAGGATCTAAATCTATAAAATTTAATTTTGAATCATATATTAAATATTCATTACAAATATTTTTTAATATTCTATATTCATCAATATATAAAGATATATCAGATAAAAAATTCTGATCAAATTGATTCAAAATTCCATTTTTTTGAAATCTCTCTTTTAATTTATTGTAAGAATTACTACTATCTACAACCGGTATAACTGGAATAATAAAATCAAAAAACTTAGTTCTATCTTTTGAAGTAAATATATCATCTCTTAATAAATAAACAAAACGTACTATTCTATCCCCATCTAATTTACTATTTATTAATGTATTAATTTCTCTTAGTTTTTCAAAAATAAGATTATTGTTATATCTATCCATATCTTCAAAAACAAAAATGTCAATTTTTGATTTTCTAAATATGTACAACACTTCATTTAAATATTTATCAAAAAATGAATCATTATTTTCCTCGAATACTTCAATTTCAAAATCCTTTACAACCGCTTTTTTTATCAATTGTTTATCTTGTTGTATTAATACTATATTGTAAATAATATAAACTAATATTACAAAAAAACATACAAACGTAATAATTTGAAAAAAAGGTGAGCATAAACATAATAAAAATGACAAACCAAATTCCTTTGACAATCCTACAATTAAATATTTCCAATTTTCAAAATAAATATTGATAACTAAACAAATTGCTGCAGTGAAAATAAAACCTACATATTTTATCACTTTATTTTTATCAACTTCTTTTTTTATCATAAATCTTGTTTGAGGAATGGTATCAGAATCAATTTGTTGCACTAATTGATTAATAATTTTTCCTTCTAAAACATTTATAATTTTATCAGGATCAATGCTGTTATCACCTTCAAAATGAGATAAAGATATGTGCATAACATTTAGTTTTTTTTCTTTTTTATATGTTTCAATCAAACTGCTTTTACCAGATCCATAGCTTCCTGTTATAGCAATATTTTTTACTTTTTTATTATTAAATGCTTCATCTAATGCTTCTTTATATAATCCCAAATCAACATCATATGATGGTGTTAAGTCTTCAAATTTATTTGATTGAGCCGTTTTATCAAATTCCTTTCTTTGAAAATTTTATATTTAATTAATAATTTAAACCTTATGTAAAATAAAAAATATATACGCATTCATTATACCATAAAAAAAAGGTATATTAAATTATCCGGTGCTTAGAGGTTCGCTCTAAATTATTAGGCGGAGTACCCTCTAAATTATCGTGGGGATGTGAATCATCCCCTTTTTTGATACAATTTTACTGTCTGGTCCTGATTAAATTATTATTATGAACAACGAATTATTAAAACTATTTGATATCAAGGATGATGTTGTTGAAACATTTACTGTAGATCATAAAGAATCTAATTATGAAATCGATATTAGATTCAAGCCATCTAGATTTTCATGTCCTACATGTGGTAGCACTCATTTCATTAGTAAAGGCAATAAGAAAAGATCTCTTGTATCTGTCCCTGTTAATGATAAACCTGTAAAGATGATTACTTATGTTAAAAGGTATAAATGCATTGACTGTAATGCTTCTTTTTCTGATGTAAATCCTATTGCTTATGGTGATTGGTCTTTTACTAGAACAGCTATCTTTTCTATTCTAAACAGGTTAAAACCTTATAATGCTACTTATGCTTCCATTGCTAGAATGTTTGGTGTTTCTTCTACCAGAATCATGGAAATATTTGATACTTTTGTCAGAATTAAAAGATATAGCCTTCCTAGAGTTCTATTGATTGATAAATTTCATTTCTCTAGAAATTCCAAATATAAATATCCTGCTATCCTTATGAACTTTGAAAACAATTTGATTATTGATATCGTTGAATCCAGAACACATGATATCATGTCCGACTATCTATTTAAGATTGATTTGGAAGAAAGAAAAAAGGTCGAATACATATGCACTGATATGAGTTTTATATTCAAACCCTTACTAAAGACATATTTTCCAAATTCGACCTTGCTTGTTGACCATTTTCACGTTACCAGACTAATAAATGATCAACTCAATCATACTCGAAAAAGAATTATGCGTAAATATGCTAAAAATAAAAAATCCAGAGAATACAGATTACTGAAACATCGTTATAAGATACTGTTAAAATCCAAAAATAACATAAACAACGAAACGTTCAAGTATGATAAGATAATGGAATGTCATGTAACTGAAAACATGATACTTGAAACTTTACTAAGCTTTGATGATGAACTTAGACAGGCCTATAATGCCAAAGAAGAATATTTGATATTCGATCAAGTTTCAAAAGAAGAAATCAATAATTCTAATAAAAGAAAGGAACTCAATGCAGTAATTAAAAAATTCAAACATACACATGTGGAAGAAAGTATAAGTGTTGCAGTGACGCTTGAACATTGGAAAGAAGAAATACTAAACTCTTTTACATGGATAAATGACAGACGTATATCTAATGGACTATGTGAAGGTAAAAACAATTATGTAAAGAAGATCTTATCCAATGCAAATGGTATGTCCAATTTTCAACGTGCAAGAAACAGAATCCTATATTCTCAAAACAAATATGAAACTTACACAATAAATGAACATACAGACAGAATAAAACGTATAGGAAATCCTAGAGGAGCCTACAAAAAATAAAATAAAAATAGAAAACAAATAAAAGGAGGAAAACCAGGACCAGACATCATCCTAATTTTCCTCCCTCTCAACATTTTCCCAGTGCTGATATGATCTTGTTGTAAATTCCCATTGTGGAACACAATTAATTGAACTTCTGCTAATTACTGAAAACAATTCATCTTTGCAATCCGAAAATTTTGGATCATATTGTAAGTCTGCAACTAATGTTCGTTTCAATGCATTTGAATTCATGACGTATCCTCCAATCTAACAGATTTTTCTTTATGACTTAGCTATTCATATATAAATTATTCTTACTCTGGTATCACTTCTCTACTACCTTCTACATATTCGAAATAATCATCCTTCCAAAGTACACAACAATTATATCCAGTGTTTCTATATCTAATTCCATCGATTCCTATTTCCTTGCAACATGATGCGACATAATTAGGAAGTAGATATTCGCTTACTGTCTTACCCACTTCATTTTCTACAGTAAACCTTAAATGCTCAATAAAACGATTTGTCTTTTTTGTATCTCCTGACAAATCTAATAATCTAACAGGTTTTACAGCTTTAAGTCCGATTACCTGCACACGAGGTTTGGTTCCTCTACTGTGCTTATAGATTTCCTTTAATGCGCCTTCCTTATCTTCAGCGATATAATAACAACTTCTGCCTATCTCATTATAGCGACCATGTGCTGAAACATTGGTAGGTGCTTTCATCATTTCAGAATCACGATATGGACGCTGCTGTTCACCTAATGTCCTTGCATGGTAATATGTAATATCTTCAAAGCTAACGAAATGATTCCAGTTTTTAAGTATTTCAAATATTCTAACACCTACTGGATGCTGTGATGCAAATGCGTAGTTCTGTTCCAGTTTACTTTCAAAAGAGAGTAAACTATCAAGTGAAAATTCTTCAAACAATTCCAACGAGCTTTCTACCACAGTAATTTGGTCTGCTGATAACTTAATATTTGGAGAATCCTTATGGAAAAAAAACTTTTCTTTTGGATCAAACTGAATTTTATCAGATTGCATCAATTTCTTGGCAGTCGTCTTGGTCAAAGACTTTAATACTTTTTTACCACCTCGCGGCAATTTTAATTCATCATAATTTGGTAGCATCCTTACCACAGCAAAATTTTGTGCAGCAATACTACGCTCTACCACATTATTTAAAGCAAGTGCATCATCCCATTGTGATGTCAACCCTCCCACATAATCAGAAACGACAGATAAGCCATTCCCCATTGTTTGAACATTACTTTCAAACTGCGACCGGAAATCTTTCAACTCAGGTGTTATCATTGCCGATTCGAATGCGACAAGAACATCTGAATTAAATTTTATATCTCGATACGGATGTATTGTCATATCTACAGCACTCAATGAACCCGTTTTCGAACTCAAATCATTCTTTGAAACCAATGTCTGTGTCACCAAAGATGGAGATGCTGTT
>ENA-OPBE01000811-OPBE01000811.1-human-gut-metagenome-genome-assembly--contig:-NODE-811-length-29750-cov-2.503317_pt1 | contig 29750 bp, 31 predicted proteins | sample MGYA00241066_ERZ501448 | MGnify/ENA primary metagenome ERZ501448 (study PRJEB25962, sample SAMEA2042585) | human gut metagenome | biome: human gut; feature: human-associated habitat; material: faeces...
GCAAGGCTGACATCATGCGTGAGCCGGTGGCGTTCAAGAAGATAGACACCATGACCGTGCTTTCTCCAATGGAAGGGTTGGCGACAAGCCTCAATTTTTACGGCAAGGTGGATATGCCGTTTATCGCACGAAGCTCGGACAGGAGCGAGACGGAAGCCATAGACGACCTAAAAGGCGAAATATTCTACAACCCCATATCGGGAGAATGGGAGAACAAAGGTAAGTTCATTGCCGGGAATGTGATTGCGAAGCACAAGGAAATCATGTCGCTGCTGCAGGAACTTGAGGGCAGCGAAAAGGATTATACGGAAGCCTCGCTGAAAGCGTTGGAAGAAGCGACACCCGAAGCAATCCCTTATGAGGAGCTTGACATCAATATGGGCGAGCGTTGGATTGACTCAAGCCTGTATGCCGCTTTTGCAAAAGAGCTTTTCGAGACCGATACCATGGTTATGTATTTCGATGTGAACGACACCTATGTTGTTTCCTTGCAGGGATATTCAGCTGTAGCCTATCACACCTATTCTGTCCGCAACTATAACGGTGAGGACTTGTTTGTTCACGCCTTGCAGGACACCGTGCCCGAAATCACCAAAGAGGTGTACCGCAATGGTGACAAGGTGCGTGTGCCGGACGAGGAAGCCATACAGGAAGCGGCTACCAAGATACAGGAAATTCGCAGCAAGTTCAATGCGTGGCTTGACAACCAGCCCATAGAGGTGCGTGATGACCTTGTGAGAGCCTACAACGAGCGTTTTAACTGTTATGTCCGTCCTCATTATGACGGCTCGGCGCAGACATTCCCCGGTCTCTCGTTTGAACAGTTCCCTTACGATGACCTCTATTCCTCACAGAAGGATGCTATTTGGATGATTAAGCAGAACGGCGGCGGCATCTGCTGGCATGAGGTCGGTACAGGAAAGACCATGATAATGTGCGTAGCCGCATACGAAATGAAGCGTCTCGGACTTGTGCGCAAGCCTGTGATTATCGGGTTGAAAGCCAATGTGCATGAGATAGCAGACACTTTCAGAAAGGCTTATCCGTCAGCGAAGATACTCTATCCGGGCAAAGAGGATTTCACCCCTGCCAACCGTAAAGAGGTGTTCTCAAAAATCCAAAACAACAACTGGGACTGCATCATTCTCACACACGACCAGTTTGCCAAGATACCGCAGTCTGATGAAACGATGTTTGAGATATTTTCGGAAGAACTGCAGGATGTCGAGCGTAGCCTTGAGGTATTGGAGGAAAGCACCATGCGTTACCGAAGTGGCAGGATGCAGAGCGGATTGGAGAAACGGCAGCAGAACCTACAGGCAAAACTCGCCAACCTACGCATGAGCATCAACAGCCGCAAGGATGACACGGTGGATTTTCACTCCATGGGAATAGACCATATTTTCGTGGACGAGTGCCACATGTTCAAGAACCTTATGTTCCAAACACGCCATACGAGGGTTGCGGGCATCGGCAACACGAAAGGCTCACAAAGGGCTGCGAACCTGCTTTTTGCTATCCGTGACATACAGAAGCGTACAGGGCGCGATTTGGGTGCAACATTCCTGTCGGGTACTGTCGTAGTCAATGCCCTTACGGAGCTTTATGTGATGTTCAAGTATCTGCGTCCTGATGAACTGAAACGGCAGAGGATAAGCTGTTTTGACGCATGGGCGGCTATATTTACCAAGAAATGCGCCGACTACGAGCTGAACGTGACAGGAAACATCAAACGCAAAGAGCGTTTCCGCACCTACATCAAAGTGCCGGAACTCGCCGCTTTCCTGCGTGAGATAACGGACTACCGCACCGCCGACATGATTAACCTCGATGTGCCGGAGAAGAACGTGCGCTTCCTTTCCCATGCCCCGACCATGGCACAGGAAGAAATGATAGGACGGCTTGTGTCATTCGCCAATTCCGGAAATTGGACGGATCTGGGACTTGACACACCCGAACCGGACAATCTCGACAAGGCTAAAATGCTTATCGCTACCAACGTGGCAAGAAAAATGGCTCTCGACATGAGGCTGTTCGGTGACAAGTTCCTTGACGATGAAAACAACAAGGCTTCCATATGCGCAAGGACGGTCTATGACTACTATGTGCGCTCAAACGCAAACCGTGGCACACAGTTCGTTTTCAGCGACCTTTCCACCTACAAGCCTAATGAGTGGAACATCTATTGCGACATAAAGGAGAAACTGATAATGCTCGGCATCCCTGCAGGTGAGATACAGTTTATCCAGTGCGCCACCACCGAGAGGGCGAGGAAACGGCTGTTTGACGATATGAACACAGGCAGGGTACGTGTGCTTTTCGGCTCTACATCCATGTTGGGTACAGGTGTAAACGCCCAGCAGAGGGCTGTTGCGGTGCATCACCTTGAGATACCTTGGCGACCTGCCGACATGGAACAGCGCAACGGTCGGGCGGTACGCAAGGGCAACACCGTGAAGCTGTGGGGAAACAACACCGTGGATGTGGTAATCTATGGTACAGAAAAGACACTTGATGCCTACAAGTTCAACCTCTTAAAGAACAAGCAAATGTTTATCAATCAGATAAACAACGGCACGATAGCCGTGCGCCGCATCGACGAGGACAGCATGGACGAGGACAACGGCATGAACTTTGCGGAGTTCGTGGCAATCCTTTCGGGAAATACCGACCTGCTGAACAAGGCGAAGCTCGACAATAAAATCATGCAGCTTGAAAAGGAGTTTGCCATATTCAAGAAAGAGCGCGGACGTGCGGAGCGCAAGATCGCACAGAACGGACAGGACACGGAAAAGGCGGCATCCTTTATTCAGCGTATGGAAGATGACCTTGAGTATGTGGCATCATACAGCGGCGACAAAATCGTTTCCCTGCTCTCAACCGGCGAGGACACGGCGGAAAAGACAGGCCGTGAGCTTCACAGGATAGCAAAGACATACAGAGGGAACGCCTATACCGTCATCGGCTCATACATGGGGCTTGACCTCTTGGTAAAGAGCGAGTATAACCTTGACGGCTCATTTGACCGCAACACTTTCTTTGTCGAGGGCAAAAGCGGTCTGAAATACCGTTACGGAATTTCCGGTGCATTGCCATTGGGCTTTTCAGACACGGCACTCTATCCGCAAGCCACGCTTGACAAACTGCCTTCTATCATAAAGCAGCAGCGTGAACGCATAGCCAAACAGGAAAGCGAGCTTCCCACATTACAGGCTATCGTCAGCCGCACATGGGGCAGACAGGATGAACTGACCACACTCAAACAGGAATGTGACGAGTTGAAAAAGCGGATTGAAGAGAGTCTCAAGGGCAACAGACCGGAACTGGAAGAGGCGGAAACAGACACGCCCCCGATACCCGGCAGAAGAGCAACTGATTACGCTGCCTGATTACAATATAATTTCTGACCTTTCCCTCTGTTTGGTTGTGATAACCGGGCAGAGGGTTTCTTCTGTATAGAAAAGATTGTCTTGGGTGTTTCCCGGACTACCCTCCGGCATACCTATTATACATATCAGATACCCTCTTATCCACTGTCCACCGGTCCCTTTTTACATAGTGGGAACCACCTGATCCTACTTGCCTTTTGTATGTAGAAGCACCTGTTATACTAATCTTTTTAGAGTATCTTTCCTTGAAAGCCGTCCGACCGTGGTTTACGGCGCGAAGTTCGGCATCCGGGAGCGATGTGCAAGGTCAGGCTTTGTTTCAGCGAGCTTTTGCAGCATGGGTGAAAAATCATCTTGAAAACCTTGCCTTTCGCCCCTTGACGATGCCATTGTTATGCGCAGATAAACCTCTTGCGGAAGGCTTCGGAAGGAAGATTCCAAGATAGGGAAATAAAAATTAAAACAAAATTCAGCGATGCGAACAAAAAGAATGACAGCAGAACAAGGCAGAAGATGTGGCATCAGCCGCTTCCCAAACTGCCACTGCACAGGCTCAATAAAGGGCATGAAGAAACTCTATTACGGAAATGATGCGCTTCTTGTAAGGTGTGGGCAGTATGTCTATAATGTGACAAGCGAGCCGTCAATATACAATCAAGCAACAATATAATTTCATACGGACATGAAACAGATAATATGGACAAGTGACTATCTTTTAGATGATAAGGCGAGAAAGGAATACGAGAACTCACAGCGTTACCTACTCGATGATGACGATTACAAAGTCAGCGATACGGAATGGGCAGAGGTTGTCAATGATAATCTGTCGGACGAGCGCATGAACCTTGACAAACAGATAGAAGGTGTTGTCATAGCATTTGCCGACCTCGGTTTATGGGACGGCAGACGGCAAGGGTACAAGATACTCGGACATAACATCAACGGCATATTAAACGTGTCGGAAGATGATAACGAATGGTATGGCGACGGTTTCAACATCCGTGGCAGCCTCTCACATCATGACGGCACCCATTATGTACTTTACCGTGTGGCGAAAGACATTGACGAGGCGGAACGTATAGGTGAAATGATTTACAACCGTGAAATAGACGAAGCCGGCTTCCGCAAAAAAACACGCTCGCTTTATCCGTATGTGGCGGAGATTTATGGGTGGAAAACAGGACGTTTCAGAAGGGCTTTTCAAAAAGCGGTGTGACCGATGACACGCTGATTTCTCCATGAGGGGTTGTAAAAATCCTTCATGGTGGAACGGCATGCCGTCCTTTCCCTTTATATCTCCGTTTGCCATCCGACCTGTTATACGGAATATTCCCTTTTGTGACATAGGCTTCCCGCCCTATAATAGCGGAATGTCTGTAAATTTCCAGCAAAACATCAGGAGCGAGGACCGGATGACCGGCATCACGCTTCTTTCTTTTTTGCAGGAAATCTTATCGGCAAACATGACACATGCCGTATGCTGACACAAACGGCAAGAGTCATTCTTCAGTTTGCCTGGCAGACATCATATACCCACCCGTGCCTATGTCTTTCAAGTCGTCCAGGTGGCCGATTCCTATTTTTATCCAACAGATTTCATGGTAAGGACTTGCCTTTAGTCAATAGCCACCTTATTTATCTCGGTCTGCAGTATATCGAGGAATTTTGCGGCATGGGCACCGTCCATTTGAGTGTGGTGGAATTGGAAAGATAAAGTCAACTTTGTTTTGAACCAACTCTTACGGTATCGCCCCCATATCATAAACGGATTATTGAAGATACCACTATACATCCCCACGGCTCCGTCGATTGCATATTGGGCCAATGCGGATGTGCCGATCACCATGCTGTCGGTTATATCATGATTCTCGCAAGTCTCCGCCACTCGTTGCGTCAGACGGAGATAATTGGCATTGAATTTAGCCACATCCGGAGAATATGGAATGTCGCATGAACTTACTTCTCCGGTCTTGTTGGCAACAATGGTATTGACCGCTATCGAATCATAGCGGACAAGTCTGTCGCCCACAGGAAGCATAAAGAACTCTCTTACCTGGCTTGCCGCTTTGCCGATACACCAGCAAAGCAGCATATTGAATTTCAAGCCGCTTCGTTTACTGATTTTTCGCAATTTACTGACATTTATGGTACGAAACAATGTAACCATAGGCATTGGGACATTCATCCACATTTCAAATGCGTATGCGCGGGTTGTCTCCACAGGATTGACTTCTTGCATCATTTTTTTGATGCAAAGTTACGCAGACATTTTTGCATGGGATAGAAGAAAAGAGACATTCACACCGGATGGGTGAACAAATCGGAATATGGCTCACAATGGTTCAATAGTGATTTGGGTGTGTAGCCACTCATAACCTTGAAGTCCCGGATAAAATGCGACTGGTCGGTAAAACCGCAATGGTAAGCTATATAGGCATAATCCCGTGAACCGCATTGCAACATCCTGAGCGATTTTTGAAATCTGACAATCCGGGCATATTCCTTCGGATTCATGCCCACCTGTTCACGAAACACACGTTCGTATTGTTTCTTGCTCAGACAAGCGTTGTCGGCAAGGATATTGATTGGAATGGCCGAGGTGTTCAATAGTTCCCTTATCGAATTGCCTATTCTTTGAATATTCAATGTCGGTTTTACTTTACCCAGCAGCCACCGTTCAAGGATGCCAAGGGATTCGTCACTACTTTGGCAATCGAATATCTTTGTGGCAATCTCGCTGAGCTGTCGGTTATCAATATCATATCCTGAAATCTCCCGGTTGTAAAAGGCAGATGGCGGTGTGTCTATGAACATCCCTATGGTATGCGGATAAAACACAGCCACAATCATGTCCAAATTTCCATCCGATTGAATATGTGACGGGAAATTCACTTGCCCACTTATAGTAAACCTGTTCTGGAGACTATTTAGTTCGGGAACATATAGTGGTGATTTGCGGTGGAATATAATCTGAAGACAACCAATGGGAAATGTCAGGACACTGAACGGCTCATCGTCCTCCAGCATCCAGTAATAACGCACATACGGGCGTAACTCTTGTTTCGGTTGGATAATCCTCATGACATACGTGTTTTGTATGTGAATACTGTTTTCCTTTATTTTGCAGTCTGATCTGAATGTCTGGAGATGAACTCAACAGATTCTTTCACGGAACGGCAGAATGCCGTCGGCTGTCCGGCAACCGTTATAAACAGATGGACTGATCCGGGAATCAGAACATATTTCAGCTCCACCCCAAGTTGCGTCAGCCTGTCTGCGAAGCCTGCCCCTTGACACCGGAGTATGTCTCGTTCAGCCGCCACAAGCAATGTTGGTGGCAGTTTGGCAAGAGCCGAATCAGCCGCTTCTGCAGGAGATACCAACGGATGGTGTGGTTCTGAGGTATAAGCATCGTTGAAAGCGTTCATTAGTTCACTGTCAAGTCCGAACCCTTTCCCGAATTGTTTCCATGATTCAGAGTCGTCTGCATAAGCTTTTGTGACAGGATAGAAGGTAATCAGACTGTTGAAAGTATTCTCGGGGAAACTCAGTGCCACGGCTATGGCAAGATTTCCGCCGGAACTGTCTCCACCAACAGAGATGCTGTCACATTTCCACTCCGTCATCTTGCTTTGAGCAAATTTTATGGCATCAATGCAATCTTTCAAACCTTCGGGAAAAGGATGCTCAGGCGCAAGCCTGTAATCTACGGCAAGCACAGCAATGCCCTTCTCAGCCATTGCTGCGCAATATCGGGAACAACTGTTTACACTGCCAATCACCCAACCGCCACCGTGGAAATAGACAAGTAGTGGTATCGTGTCGTTATCATAGCGATCGCTACGGAAGAATGTCAGGTTGTTGCCTATGTCAGTGCGGGTCACTCCAATGGGTAATTCAGCTGCCAGGTTTTTTGCATTTCTTACGTTAAAAAGCAAGTCGTCATCGCCGGCAATCGCCTTGCGGATCGCTTCTGTCTGGCATTCCTGAAGTTTGTCCGGCATATTGGCAAGAAATGAATCGGCTTCAATACGTTCCGTATTCTTGTCGCAGTCGGTATTTGCGGAATATAGTGAGCATGCGCACCATATTACAAGTGCAACAATAAGCAACCTGTTGAATTTTGACATCAAAAACATTGATCTAAATGGAATTATCTTTATAGAAAAAAGAGTTCTTTATGTTGTCTATACTTCTTTTGATATATATGGAGGATAATCGTCTTTTGATAATCTTTTTTCCAATGTTTTCGGATTGACATCCCAAAGTGTAGGAAGATACTCATATACAACTTTTCCTTCATTAAGATAAACACGGATTCTGGAATCAAAAGCTACAGGCTTATATTTATCCTCATCAATAGGATTATCCCTATAAAGTAATTGGTTTTCCTGCCAACAGAGTTCCTTTCCATCAAAGACGACATCAAATATACCACATACAACTGCATCCATCGTTTGGTTTTGAACTGTCGTGGAAACACAATGCATATACCCTGTTAATTGATTTGTACTTTTCCTCATTGCCAATTCGTAACAAAACACACTTGTACCTGTATAGTCTTTAGCGATGGTAGTTCTCACACCGTTCTCATCTAAATTAAAAATCTGTTCATGGGTTATGGTAGTGAGATTAAACTTAAAGCCATTTACTGTTCTTTCCAGATTGGAAAACACCATTTGGTCGCTGTATATACCTTCCAAATTCCCATCTCCAAGTGTATAGACAACCTCATCAGTAGCCAATTTCTTGCCAATAAGGTGATTCTCTAAAAAGTGAATAATTTTATCTTTCATATCTAAACGATTATTAGTCTTTCCAGTATTGGAATTGAATATATTTTCCATATATTTTACTTTACTGCTTTTTTATTGCATGACATTTGCGTAAGGTCATTTCATCGGCAAATGCCTGTTCACCACGTTCACGGATATAGTTGATACATGCAGGACGGTCTGACCCGAACAAGAGACCTAAAACATTCCCTATGGGATTGGAGAAAATCCTGCAATCTGTAACATCCCTATCGCACTCAGCACAGGTGTGAAAACCGCAGCCTTTGGCACATGTCCTGATTTTGCACCATGAAGTTTTCTCATTAAGGTGGCAACCGGGGCATTGTTCCGTAAGATACTTACGACATGCGCCACAATACAGCCCGCACGCAGCTATCAGTTGTTTGTTTGCTTCAATCTTTTTCACTACTATTCACATGTGCGCCCCATAGTCCAATAAGGCTGATTATTAAATGCAAAAGCGCGGACCGCAATACCACTTCTAATTTGGAGGTCGTAGGAAACCTTGCATACAGATGTAGTAATAGCAGCCCACGCTATAGCGTGAGAACCACCATGCCATCTTAGTATGCAATTTGAAAATTTCCTACGTTTCCAAATACCTGATGAGCATAACGCTTCTTATCTTTTCGTATGTTTCGGACAAGAGTTGCCTCTATCCGGGTGCAAAGTTACTCATTTTTTGCGGCAATCTCTTATAATTTAATGGCTTTCTGCGTTTGGGCTGTAAGATTTTGCCTCACATCGTATTCTCGCACTCCCCAAAATCCAGTTATATGAAATCAGAACACGCTATGTTCTGAAACACCTCTTCTATATTGTCTTTTTTGTGTTCGTTCGGTTGGCCGGCCTCAGATGATTGTTTTACCGCGAAGTTAAGTCCGTCCGGCAACCGTCAAGGCCATACCTGTCGGTGACTTCCGAAAATCTTCCTCCTGCGGAGCGTATTTTCGTGTCAGCCTTGCCTTTATGCCTGCCGTTAGCTTCGTGTTTGCAGTAAAAAATTCCTCTAAGTCCGGAACACACCGGATGAAAGGGAAAAGTAAAAATTAAAATTATCAGTTATGGACAATAGACCCAACAATGAACAGGAACTTGCAAAACAGGTGGAAATGGCTCTAAACTCCTTCAGCTTCAGCCCCAAACTGTTTGCAGCAGTTATCCCGACAATGCACCGCACGTTACAGCAGTCGCTTTGGCGGCTCATAAAGGAGTGCATTAAGGTTATCGCTGACGATAAGACAGGACACGATGACCGCAACATGGCTTCACATCTTGAAGCCAAGGCGATGCTTGAATACTTAAACAAACATGGACGGCACATTCCGTTTGTGTAAAATCTTATGGATATGGAACAGACATTCTATCTGCTTACGACCCTCATTGAAATGCAGGACAGCGTTTCAGACGGACACGCCCTGTACCGTTCACTTGACGATGCGATGAAAGCGTTTGAAGATGAAATCGCTGATTGCCAAGAAAACTTCAACGTGCAACACGGTAGCACACTGATAGACCTACCACGGTGCAAAGAATGGAGAACAGAAGACGGCTACGGCTATACGGTGACAGTCGAAGAAATCGTACCGCTATGAAAAAGCCAAGATACAACTACATTCATAGACTGATTGACCGGATAACCAAGTCCGGTCAATCAAATAATGACAGTTTCACCTATTACGGGCATCTTGTGGAACTGCAAAGCGGTACCAGAGGTTATGTTTCGGTGACACTGTACAAAGCAGGCAACAGATATGGCGGAGAACTCGCCGATTTCAGTTTCGACTATTGGACGCTTGAGCTGCACTTTGTCAGTACGGTAGGAAAGACTCTAACGGAAAGCATCATCAATGCGTTCAGACATTTTTATACTCCCCGGACTATTCGCATATCATACGATGAATACGAGTATGAGGACGAGGATACGACCTATGAGTATGACGAAACGGATTGGGATAAGCCACCTGTAAAACGGCTCAACAAGTGATAACCACTAAACAAAAAGTATTATGACATTCGATTACAACAAGGAACACAAGACACCCATGTCGCTGGTGCTTGAGAATGGGATTTCAGTGGAGGGCGAGTTTATCGACCTCAGAATAACAGTCGATACCCTGCCAAAAGGAAAGCAGTGGTATCAGATACGTCACTGTGACGATGACGGTTCAGAACCCGCATCGCTGAGAAGGGGGTGTGTGGTTGTGAATTTCTTCGGCACTTTCATCTGCGACCCGATAGACGGCATGAAAGACGGTGACGAACTGGAGATAACACAATGGGGCTGGTAAAAGACCGCCCCTGTCTATAACTTAAAATCATGGATATATGAAGGTAAAGAATTTTGCGACATTCGGACTGTTTGTTGACGGCGAAATGATTGACAGTGGAAGCATACAGGCTATGGAGAATGAAGCCACACGAAGAATCTTGAGCGGTCAGTCCGAAGCCGCACACATATCTGTTTTTGACTTCGATAGCGACAAGGTAGTGGAGAAAACGCCGGTCTTATCGTTCCGTAGAAACAATGACAACATCATCATCGCCAATATGCTGTTGCCTGACAAATCCGAAAACGTCAGGAAAAGCCTTACGCTGATTGAGATAAAGGATATTGTCGATGGAATAATGGAGTGTGACTCTCTGGTTGACCGCACCGAGTTTGATACGGTACGGTGCAACATCGGCGGCGGTATGCTGTGGCTTTGTGACCTTGAGAAACTGCAACGGTATTTCGACATAAAGGGTGTTATCGCCGAAGGTGACAACATCGCCCTGCTTATCCGCAATTATCAACTTTGACCTTTCTCCCTTTGCCTTCCCCACCGAGGCAAAGGGAGCCTGCTTTTTTATAACGCTGAAGCGCAAATCCTTTTTTAATGCGTGACAGTCCAAACCTGTTTTATCTCCCGGTTTTATCCGTCGTACCTGCCAGTTATAGTTCTCTGCCATGATTTCATACATACCGCCTTACCTCTACGGATTATTTCTGCAAAGGTAGCGGCAGGCTTTGTCAAACGGCAAATCCCGGACGGCAAGCCTTATGGGAAATCTTCCTCCATTTACATGGAGTGTATTTCTCATCCTTGATTTGCCTTATTGTCGCCATGCCCCTTTGCCGGCAGAAAAATCCCTCGCGGCAAGCCGGACAGCTTCCGAAAAAAGGGAAATGATAAAAATTAAACATATCTATTATGGCAAAGGTAATTGATGAGAAAGTCAAAAGACAGCTGGAGAAAAAGACTACGTTCTTCCTTAAATACTTCCCCGTGCGCATAAAGAACGTGGGTGAGGATGCCGTGGAAGCACGCAAACTGGTCTGGGCGTTTAAGGATGCGGAAGACGGAGCATGTGAGAAAGTGGCACAAATGACATCCGACTACATAAACAAGGAGTATGGAGGCAGAACCAAAGACATAGTATTTGTCTGTGTTCCTGCAAGCACACAAGAACAGAACGAAAACCGCTACCGAAAGTTCTGTGAGAGGGTCAACGAAATGACAGGCATCCGCAACGGCTTTCCGCACGTGAGAATATCGTGTGACAGGCTTGCAGTGCATGAGCACCGCCACGACAAGACTGTCCGCACGGCTCAAGTGATAGAGTTTGATGATGATTATTTCTACGGAAAGGATGTCGTGGTCATGGATGACATCATCACCACCGGCATGAGTTACGCATTGTTCGCCAACCAACTTGAAGTGTTCGGGGCAAACGTATTGGGCGGCATCTTCCTTGGACGCACACATTACCGATATGGGAAATAACATAAATCCAACTGCCATTAACAGGCGGTGTTCCGCAGCCTTTACGGGACACCGCTCATTTCCCCATGGAGGAACGGCAAACGTAAAGGCTGCCTTGACGGAACTTATTAAAAATTGGCACGGAGAAGGTATCACCAATTATATGTGCGGCATGGCATTGGGCTTCGACCTAATGGCGGCTGAATGTGTACTGCAGGCAAAAGCGGATTTCAACGACATCACGCTTACAGCCGTTATACCATTCCGCGACCAGTGCGGAATGTGGAATTGGAATGACCGCCAACGCTACCATGCCATTTTACAACAGGCAGATTTCCGTATATTGCTGAGCGAGAAGTATTACAAAGACTGTCTGCTTGTGCGTAATGACTTCATGCTCAAACATGCAAGCCGGGTTGTCGCCTGTTATGACGGGCGACGTCGTGGCGGCACATTCTATACCTGTAACAGGGCCGGTGCCATGAACATTCCTGTTATTAACTTATATGACCGTTTGTCGGGATGACACGCTAAGGATTATCTGTCCGTGGAGAGAGAATAAACCTCTTCACGGAAAGCGCAAGGCAGCCCTCTTATATCCTGGCCGGTCATGCAGGCCGTCTTAACCTGTTTTACCGCATTTACCTTGTTTACAACCTCTCGGTGTTCTCCTGCTTATATCATTCGCATTCCATGGTCTTGCCCTGGTTCTTTCCCTTCGTCACCGGTTTGGTTTTATCAGATGCGAAGTTCGGCCGTCCCGCTTGATCCGGCGGCTTGAAGTGCATTTCTTGCAAAATCTTCCTCCTGTGGAGAGTATTTGGCAAGAAAAGCCGTCGTATGAAGCTGATAAGACAGCCGTGTGTTGCATCTGTAAAACTCCAAAGCGGTTCCGGGAAAAAGGGACTGAAGAAAGGGGAAAATAAACATTCAATAATAACTCATAAATTCAAAAAAAATGGAAGCAACATTAAATCAGACAGCAGTAAAGGACATCACAATGGTTGCAATCTCAGCAATCCGTCCTAATGGTTTCAACCCACGCAAGCACTTTGATGAAGTGAGTTTGAACGAACTCGCAGAAAGTATTCGTCAGCAAGGAATACTACAGCCTGTCACCGTGCGCCACATAGCCGACGGCAACGGTTATGAACTTGTGTTCGGTGAGCGCAGATACCGTGCTGCAACGATTGTCGGCATGCAGGAAATCCCTGCCATAATCAATGACCTTACCGATGAAGAAGCCGAGGAAATCGCCATTACCGAGAACCTTCAGCGCAAAGATGTGACACCTATGGAAGAAGCCAATGCCTACCAACGGCTCATGGAAAGCGGACGGCACGACCTTTCTTCCCTTGCCGTGCAGTTCGGCAAGAGTGAGGCTTATATCCGTACAAGACTGAAATTCGCATCGCTTATTCCCGAAATCGCCACCTTGTTGGAAACGGACGAAATCACGGTCAGCGTGGCAAGCGAAATCTGCCGTTACGGTGAGGACATACAGCGTGAGGTGTACGAACAGCACCTGAAAGAAGATGTGACATATAGCAGTTGGCGAGGTCAGAAAGCCTCTGAAATCGCAAGGAGCATTGAACGGCAGTACACTGCAGACCTTGACCGTTATTCTTTTGACAAGACCCTCTGCCTGTCATGCCCGCACAACACAAACAACATGACACTGTTTTGTGAGGGCTGTGGAAAATGCGCAAACCGCACCTGCCTTGCAGAAATGAACGCATCGTACCTTGTGGAAAAAGCCCTGCAGGTATTGGCAGAAAACCCCACTGCAACGCTCGGACATTCTGACTATGACTACAACCTTACCGCTGTGGAGCGTCTTATGGCTATGGGGCATGAGGTGGAGAGTGCCATGTCATACGGTACGGTTTATCCACGACAGCCCGAAGCACCCGAAAAAGAGGACTATGACAACGAGGAAGCCTTTGAAACCGCATACAGTGATTACGAGCAGAAACAGAACGACTATAGGGAAAAATGCGCTGAGATACACCGCCAAAGCGAGAATGGCGAAATATCGCTCTACGTGAAAATAGGAAGCAACAACATAACGCTGTGCTATGTAAAGAAGAACAACATCGCAGACGATACGACACAAGGACAGCCACTTTCTCCTGTGGAAAAGCTGGAGAAACAGGACAAGCGAAACAAGGAAATCGCCCTCGAAAAGACTATCGAGGACACCAAGAAGCAAATCCTTAACATAGATGTGGCAGAAATCAAGTTCGGAGCGGACGAGGACAGAATGGTTTATTTCTTTTTGCTGTCAAGCCTACGGAGAGAGAACTTTGCCCTGTTAGGTATATCCGAAGAACACTCCCCATACCTCAATGACGAGGATAAGATGAGCATCATCGCCAATTTGACGGCAAAGACGAAGGCTGTTATCCGCAGAGATTTTCTGATAGCGCAATTCAAGGACGCATACAGGAACAATGCCACAGCAGACCTTATGCTTGACTTCGCACGTAAGCACATGCCGGAAGAACTCGCAGCGATTGAGGACGGCTATAACCAAATCTATGAGAAGCGACACCAACGCATTGAGGAAAGGAAAGCCGCTATCATGGCTAAGGAAAAGCCAACGGACGAAAATGACGATGCAGCAGAGGCATCCTCCGAAGATATGAAGCCGGAAGAAGCAGCGGCATAATGAGCGACAGGCAGGGTGGAGAAATCCGTCCTGCCTTTATACTTGACATACCGTCAGGCAACAACGGATGGCGACACTTCCTGTTATACTAATTCTTGATTCATCCTCCAGTTATAAACTTTTATACTAATCCCTTTGGGTTTCCTCCATTTATACACAATGGTGTTGTATCATGTAAACCGTCCTATCGGCTCTGTTTTTCTCTTGCAAAGTTACTGCGAGGTGAATTTGCCCCAAGTACCGCCATGCTATCCAGACTTTATTTTGCGGAAGCCTTCCTCGATTTGTAGCCAAATCGGGTATTCCCAAAAATAAAGTCCGGATTTCTTGTGCATATCCCCCTGTCTTCGCAGTGATGAACGCAAGTAAAAATCAAATCCCGACCGGACGGAACGAAGATCCTGATGTGAGGGGAAATAAAAATTATTCATAAACACTTAAACATGAGCGTCTATATGGAAAAAGATTATGTGATGTCTGTTGCTGAAACGGCAAAGCAACAACTATTTGGCATGACCCGGACTTCTGTTCTTATGTCATGGGGCATAAGTGGTTTATATGCCACAGAGTTCAAGGACATGCCGGCGTTGAAACTTAAAGTCAACGGAAGATTGTTCAAAGGGTTTGTAGTAATAGCCCTGAACGGAAGCGACTATTACGAAGTATATCTCACCAATGAGACCGAGACGAGACTTGTCAGCGACGAAGTCTGCTTTGACGAACTTGGAGAACTGATTGACCGCCATATCGAGCGTGGAGACAATCAAGAGGAATACGATAAGTTTTGTAACAGTCAACTGACGAAGCTCGTGACGGGTTAATAGAAAGTACAAGGCGGTGAGATGTCCGAGGATGTCCCACCGCCTTACAAGCTACAGCCGTAACCGTTTATAATATAAAACTACCAGTTGATTTTCATGACATTAGTTAATCCTACCTTTTTTACAAACGAATCAATTCGCTTCAAGTCTGCAGGAACATGATAGAATATTGTCCATGATTTATCAATCCCGATATGTTTTACAATTTCTTCCATGTATGGCCAATCAACGTCATAAAACGAATGTCCATAAACCGCAACCTGTTCTATATCTGATAAACTATTAAAGAAGTCCTGATTTTGATGAATGATAGCATGTGAGTCTTTTATTAAGCCATTCATCCACGCTATTATTTTTTCCCAGGTTTGTTGCAGGTATAACATTTGGCTTTCATCATTATACGCATCTTCAGGATCTCGGTAATTATTATGCCCCATAACATATTCTTTATCAGATAATCGTGACCCGTGAATATGAAATATATTAGATTCTGGTATAGCATATATCCTTTCCAATGTCTCTGTATAATTGAATGTCAGGTATTTGCTTTCTTTAGGTAAATCACGAATCTTTTTAGCCCCATTTATATTGATACTGTCCACCCAACTCCTGAATTCTTCAAGGAACTCATCTAATAAAGGTTTGAATATCCAATCTGGGGAATCTTCCACTGCTGCCATAGAACGGGTCGGATGGTCATAGTCGAAATTCTCATCAGGTTTACAATACTCCAGAATACTATCTTCATCATATTCTCCAAGGGCTGTTTCAATATCACCCCATACATCCCGCTGATTACTAAAAAAAGTGTCCATCAGACCTATAAGGCGATGCTTACCGTTCTTTTGTAACCACTCTTTGAAATTGTTATAACTGGATTCAATACCGCTTGCCAAATCAAATCCATTGCCTATAACGATAAGTGTCTTTTTATTTTGTTGTTTCATTTCCGGAAATAAATAATTCATATAATGTGTATGTTTGTAAGGTTCTATATTATTTACTTTTACGTGAATGTAAATTTTCAAAAGCAGATTGATACATTGCTTTATTAATTGTTCTGTCAGGAGCCATTTTTTCAAGATACAACTTTCGCAAATCAGTCCCAATCTCATCATAATACTCCTTCAAACAACCTAAAAACAGGAACCTAAATGAGTCGTAAGAATATGAATACGTAGAAGATGGATATATGCCTCCCATATCTATATATTCATTATTCATTGACTCAAAGAACTGAATTATACCATCTCCAAAAATGTGATCAACCACTGACTTCAAAACTATCTCATTTTCTATTTCGAAATGCTTGGAGTGCAATTCTTCATAAAGAGAATGTCTTAATCTGATAAATTCTCTTATCATAAGAGGATCACGAGCCTTGATTTCTAATGAACGTATTTCTAATACCAATTTCCATTCTGCAAAATAATCCTGTTTCCGTTTGTCCTTATTTGCTTCAGTAGCTGCATTCAGTCTTAATAATCCAAAATATGCCACCACAACTGAAATTGTTCCAGCAAAAAGGCTCTTATATTGCCCCAATGTCTCTAAATAGAAATTGAAACCAGCAGATGTGAAAGAAAAAGGTTTTTGAAACAAAAACAAATGGATTGATATCAATGCAATAACAGACATTAATATCAGAATAAACGAAATCACAACAAGCAATATGTTGAATATTTTAGCCATAAATAGTATTATAAATACAAGTGATAAAACAGATTTTATTTTGTGCGCATAAAAGATGATGTAACTCAGCCCATTGGGACAGTTTCATGCCTATTTTTAGAGAGCAGTCAGAAAGACATTCCTTTTTATATGCTCTCAGTCTTCCTTTTTCTTTCGAGGGCCAAGTGGTCCTTTCCAGCGACCTCGATCAAGTTGCACATTGGCTTCGTTCAGGATGCGGAACACGCTGCTCCGGCTACTAAATCCAGACTCCTTGAAAATTTCATCAATGGAGAACCCTTCGAGATACATGTTGACAATACGCTTGTTACGCTCGACACGCCCCATCGCCTTGTCACTAATACTCTCGATATGCTTCTTTATCCTGCTTATATGGTGCGAGGACTTACGGATAGCGTTTGCTTCCTGCGGTAACAGGGCAATGGCGGTAAGCACATCACTTGTTTGCGTTCCGGGAAAAAGCTCGTTGCCCGAATCAATCCTGTCACGGATGGACACCAGTCTGATGTTCTTCACCCGACAGAACTCCAGGAAGAAGACGAGTTGCCTCGCACCGCGCAACGCATTTGACAGTTTGGGTATGACAACCGTATCCCCGAACTGAACACGCCCCATAAGGCTGTCCCACATTGTCCTCGCCTTGTCCGCGGACAACAGTTCCTCCCTTACAATCTCCACACAGCCGAAGTCTTCCATCCATCCGCTGTCCGCAGAGAAGTCCTCGTAACCGGGAGCCGTCATGATATATCCTATTTTTGCCATCGTGTATAAGAGTATGATTTCGTCTGCAAAGTTAGCTAAATAATCTGACAATACATCAGACTCTTCCCGAAATCGGTCATTCCGAGGCCTTTTTTATGATTATTTATCGGATATGACTACCAGATGATAGAAATTTCGTCATATTCACAGATTATTATCTGTTGTAAGCAACAGATTTTTCACAGCAAAAGCTGAGTATAATTACACTCATTTACAGATTGTCTTTCAATGTCTTTCCTTTGTAACCTCAAAAGTTACAGCCATTTGCAAAAATCACATTTAGAGTATGATATTTCAATTAAATATAAATATAATTGCGATTATACCTGTATGTCGAAATTATACTCTACTTTCGCAGCATCAAACAATCGCTTATGCGACAAAAACAGATATTGATATGACTGATTATCCGTCAAAAAAGACAATGATGCGGCAGATTGCCGCCTTGTTACCAGTGTTCTTGCTGGGAATGTTGGTTTCCGCCTGCAACGGCAGTGATTCCGAAACAAAAAGTTATCCAGATGCCGATGCCGCATTGGAAGATTACGAAGCCTTCCTGCGCTCTGTATCTAAACAGAAGACACTTTCAAACTCTGAACTTGTCTCTTCCGTCTTGGAATGGAAAGCTCTCGATGATTCGGTGACAGCTGCCATGTTCCGTGACAGCGTACACACGAACCGTGCAGTTGTTGATTCTACATATTTTTCACTGCGCGATTCCATTACTGATAAACTGACTTCGCTTGTTGACAGCCGTAAACGCTCGTTCCAGGATTATCTTGACTTCTCACTGGCCGTCAACAGACCGAGACTTGACTCGCTCTCAAACCAGTTGATGATGTCAGTGCACAGATTCTATGCCTCGATGGATTCCGTCCCTGTTTTCAATATGGACAATGTTTCTACCATTCACAGGTATGAAGACATCCTCGATGATGCAACCCGCCGTGGGATTCATGCAAAACGAGACCTATTCTTGTTCCTACGGAATGAGGACAGAGCCTTCCGCTCTTTTCTCGTTCATCTGCCGACACTCGGTGGCATCCCTCTTGCCAAAGTCCGCGACGGCTCGTCTGCCCTGATGAAAGATATGATCGGGTTGTGCCAAGGAGATAATCCGACATTTACCACTTCCGAAGTCGTCATACTGCTTACGATGCGCAATAACCGACGTCTATTGCAGAACGCCCTGCAATGCGTGAACGACATCAACAATCACAAAGTCAAGGGCGGAGATCAAGCGGCAGCCTATCTGTGGATGCTGTTACAGCCATGGATTTCATTTGACGGCTTTGCCCTCTCGCTTATGAGCGAAGCACAGATAGGCACATTGAAGATATTGGCCACAGAAACGCCGAAGTGCGTAGTCAAACTTGGAAAACCGCAGTTTCCCATTGATACGGATGAGCTTCCCTCGCTGCTTATCAAAACCACCATCACAAATCTCTGACACGAAAAACGAATACAATTATGCTTAAACACAAAATTGAGAGATTCATCACATACATCTCCATGCAGATGCCATCACTGATGTCACGCGCGAACTATGCCGGTGCAGAAATCTTCGACGGCATGGCCATCCTTGAGTTCAAGTTACCGAAGCCCTATGACATAAGCGACCTGCTTGACGAGTTTGACGACCAAATGGAACTGATTATCCTTTACCATATCATCCCGTCTGAAGCAACAGTCATGGGACACCAGTGCTGCGCCTATTCCAATCCGTCATTCGACTATCTGTATAAAGTCAACGGCATCAGTGATGACAACGGCATCTGCGATACGCTGTATGCCTCGCTTTACGATTCGCTTGAAAATTTCGGGCTTGACCTGCAGGCAGAGCTTAACGACCAGACGGCGAAAAGCAAGGTTGTCTTTGCCCGCAAGGAGGAAGATCTCCTGCGCGATTTTATGAAATAAAACCAGAACCATTTGTAGGATGAAAGAGACCGCTTACAATAGGATTGTCGAGATAATCCGTGTAAAACACACCTGGATAACCGTGCTTCATGCCGACAGGGGACGCAACATGATGGTTCAGGTAGGACGTGAACTTCGGGAAGTACGTTGCCGTGTGCTTACACTTGTCGCCCTGCGTAAACACGGGCTGTATGGGAAAGGTCATGTGTGGGACATTCCGGAGTACAATCTTGAAAAGGCGGTGCGCTCACTCAAACGCGATCCTCGTTTCAAGGAGCGGTGGAACAAAGATGCAATAAATCCTGATGACATTGAAGAGATTATAAACCGTGCATCCTATGGATTCATCCGGCTCGAACTTTCCGATTTATAACTGACAACCCAAATAACACAACCATGCTAATAAAGATTCTCTACACACTGATGTTTCCGACATTCCTTGTCGTACCGTTCCTGTATAAAAACAAACGGCCTGCCATGCTCATCTTCTACCGTAACATGGCAATGAGTTTCGCTTTCAGAAAAGTGTACACCAAAATGTTGCTGCTTTTTCTGCTGGCATTCCACTTCTATCACCTGACGATTTTCCAGAACCATTATGACCTTATCCCGTCATCGGTACTGTGCTTTGCGATGTTCTCCCACAATCTCTGTGAAAGATTCATCGACTTCCTTCAGGATCGCCGTGTCCTGTGGGTCGGCATGGTTCTCTCCTTGACGTGCCTCTTCATTCCGCACTTCATGCCTCTTGGCTTTTCCATCGGTGTGCTGCTCTGCGGAACAGTCTTCTATCCGTCTCGTCTGCTCAGGGACTTAATCCTTCTGACGAAATGTGCGTATCGCCCGGATTGCTACGAAGACCTGCTGGAGCTTTCCGAATTATATTTCCGTTGGAATGAATCAGGAAACTCTATGTTGCAGGAATCAGAGCGAGAACGGAAGCATGTGTTTAACGAAGAAATAGAGGACGCGGAGTTTGAAGAGATCGGGCATGAACAGGACGAAGCGTAATCATAAACCAGAAAATATGAAATCAGAAAATACTTTTAGTCTCACCTTAAACATGGTCCTGCTCCGCAGCCTTCAGGAAGACAGGCCTGCTGATGGCGGACGGCTGTCACGTTACAGCGCGTTTGTCTATTTGTTGGAACGTGCGAACAAAGAGCCGGGCAAAGCTATATCCTACGGACAGGAATTTCATCTTTCCGTTGGCCAGCTTGTGACTTCATATAGCGAGCTTGCTGTCGTTTGGGGATGGTCACGCGACAACGTGCGCAATTTCTTTCTTGAGATGACCAAGACCGGAGCCATTTCGGTTGAACGCCAGGGGAAGGCGACGGTCATATCCATTCCCGTATGCATGACCGGCACTCCGACTCTCACAAGGCTTCCGTCCCGTGAAGAACGTGACCGTCTGCGTTTCATCTTCGGCACGATGTCCATCGAGGAGCTGGCAGACATGTTCGATACTGTTATTTCAAAGACCGAACAGGATATCGGAAAGCTGGAAGCTGACGACCCGCACGACATTAAAATCGGACGACGGCTGCACCGGTTGGTCAATCACCTTGTGTTGCACCCCTCCGGTTTCTTTCCAAAAAACGACCGTGTGGCGGATGCCTTGCGTTGTCTGTTCATTGATGACTGCGATTCCGATTTTGCAAGGTTCTTCACCTTGCTTACCATCGGCGGACTCAAACTGATAGATGACCGCTGCGACAACACGGAGTTCCCGCTGTCGTTACCGGACACTACGATGCAACGGCTCGCTACGGTCCTCGAATATTATTCTCCTTTTATAAGGCACGGTGTCCTCACCAACCCGACCGCCTTTGGCTGTCAGGAACGGGCTGCGCCCGAAGCAGGAACCGATGCGATTCCGCATACGGGATAACGCGGCGGCTTGCCGCCTCATTATCGGACGGGCTACGCCCAAAAAGGCCGCTTTGCGGCTGTTGGGAAGCATAATACCCCGGATTTTCAGCAGAAAACCGGGACGGACCGCAAAAAGCGGCAGCAAGCTGTGAGATTATGGAAGAATTTTCTTCGCAAAATTCAGAAACAACGATGCCGGAAGGCTCAAAAAAGCCTCCGGCAAATCGAAAAAACGACGAAAAAAATCATGGCAAATTCACAAAAACAAGTCATGGATCTGAAAGTCGCAAAGGGCTTCACCGAAGCCCAGAGCGATGAGCATAAACGCAACTGGGACGATAAAAAATGGGGGCGTGCATCGGGTTACGGAACGTATGACCGCACGCGTGACAGCCTTAATTTCGAGATTGTAAACGGCAAAATTGTTCCTATCGACAAGAAGAAATCCATCCCGGAACGCATCCGTGAGATTCTGTCGGCACGTGGCATCAAAGACCCTAACGAGGGATTGCCGGAGCCGAAATTCCGCACGGTGGTGAATTTCATTTTCGGAGGTTCACGTGCGAGGATGCACGAACTGGCTTTCGGGGAACAGACGGTCAATCTCAATAAAGATGCCGACAATTCGCATATCAAACGCTGCCCCGACATTGAAAAATGGGCACTGGATGTGTACCGTTTTGTCGCTGATAAATGGAGCGAGGAAAACATCGCCGGCTTTGTCGTACACCTTGACGAGACGAATCCGCATTGCCATTGCACGCTGCTTCCCATAAGGGATGGGCGCTTCGCTTTCAAAAAAATATTCGGTGGAAAAGACCTGTATGACTACAAGGACTATATGTGCTCGCTGCACGATGACTTTGCGAAAGTGAATGAGAAATGGGGATTGTCTCGCGGCTCCGACATATCAAAAACCGGGGCAAGAAACATTCCTCCGCAGGAATACAGGCGTATGCTGAGCCGGGAATGTGCAGACCTTGAATCACAGATAGAATCGGACAAATCCCTGTTGCAACAGTTGAAACTTGAGGTCTCCCACGCCGAAAGGAGGGTGAAAGGACTGACCACGATGATAGCCAATCTCGAAAGCCGCAAGGCGGAACTGGAACAGGAAATGGTACAGCTTTCAACCGACCTACAGGCAGGGAAAGGTGACGCTGACGAGTTGCAGAGGAACATCGACAGGCTCGGAAAAGACTATCAGAAAGTGCTTGACTCCCTCACGGATAAGCGTCAGAAACTCGCTGAAGCCAGCCGTAAGCTGTCCGAATACAGAGATCTGGAGGAGGAGTCCAGGGAGAAAACCAACGAATACCGGCAGCAGGCGGAGGACTATAAAAGGAGTATCCGCGAAGCATCGGGCGACCTTGCCGGACAGATACGTTTCCGCATCGCAGACGCTTTTGTGAACGATGTCATAAGCAGCCTCAGAAGCACCATGCCGAAACTCGGCGATGCCGGTTCCGCGTTTGACGGAACGCTGCTCGAAGACATTGCGGAACGTGGCGAGGAGATACTGAAATGTGCCGGGATGCTGTTCGCGGGATATGTGGACGGAGCCACGACTTTTGCCGAGGGACACGGAGGCGGTGGAGGCGGAAGCGACCTGTCCTGGGGACGGAAAGATGACGAGGACGACCTGCTTTGGGCGCGTCGTTGCCTCTTCCGTGCGGCGAAAATGATGCGTCCGGCAGGCGGAAAATCTGTAAAACGCAAATGAAGTAACACCAATTAAACAAATTCAAACGATGAAGAAAATCTTATTTTCAATGCTCGTGACTTTTGCGGCACTACTTGACGTGGATGCCCATGCGGTCAGCCACGCAGAGATGAAACTGAAAGAAATCGAAGCCAAACAAAAGGAAATCTCGCTCCGCAAGAAGCCTGCCTACCTCTCCGGCGCAATCATCCCGTTATGGAAGGACAACTGGTTTGTCAACGTTTCGGGAGGCGTGTCCTCCTTTATCGGCTCGCCGCTTGGATGCGCCGACCTGTTCGGCCGCATAAAGCCCGCCCTCCAGATTTCATTGGGCAAGTGGCATACGCCTTCGGTGGGAAACCGTCTCGTCTTTCAGGGCTTCGAATGGAAAAGCGGGGCTTTGACAGACCAGCAGTACCGCCATTACCATGCCGACCTGCTCGTGAACCTGATGCCGTCCCTGTATATGGGCGACAAGGAGTGCCGGTGGGATATCATTCCTTTTGTCGGCGTGGGAGTGATTGACAACCGCGATGCCGACAGCAATCCCTTTGCCTTCAATTATGGCGTACAGGGACGCTTCCGCATTGCCAACGGCTTCCATATTACAGCCGAAATAGGCAATGTGACCACATTCAAGGATTCTGATGGCCTTGGTTCCGCAAGGGAAATCGGCGACCATCTGCTGACGCTTTCAGCAGGTGTCTCATGGACTTTTGGAAAGAACCGAGGGTGGAAAAAGGTGCTGGATGCCCGACCTTATGTCATCCTAAATGAGCGGCTTGAAGCCGCCGCATACGCACAGGAAAGGGAAAATGAAAGACTTGCCAAAGAGAACGAGGCGAACACCAGGCTGATTGCCGAACTCCGAAAAATTCTTGAAATCGAGGGGCTGCTTGAAAAATATGCCGGATGTTTTGAGCGTGTAGATGACCGCGGCAGTGCCTCGGCTGGAGGCTATGCCATGAACGACTATAGCGGGCTTAACTCGCTTAGGAAACGCCTCTGTGACGGTAAAAACGGCTGTTCCGAAAAGGATAACCGGTCAGAAAATGCAGTGTCCGGGGATAGCAACGGAAGCATGGCTGGAAGCGGCAATGACAGAGATATAAATGGCTATCGGGATGATGTCATTAACGGCAATGCCGTACTTGGCGCACCGATATATTTCTTCTTTGAACTCGGCACCGACAATCTTGTGGAGGAATCACAACTGGTGAACATCAACGAGATTGCACGTATCGCTAAGAAATACAACCTTAGAATTGAAATTACAGGTTCGGCCGACAAAGCTACTGGTACGGAAATGATTAACTCAAATCTCGGTTCCCAAAGAGCCGCCTTTATCGCCAGATGCCTGAAAGAACGAGGCATTCTGGAGAACAATATCAAGAAAATCTCAATGGGTGGTATTGATGATTATACACCGGGTAAAGCAAACAGAAACACCATCGTCAGACTTTTCTTGCCATAAGAGACGAGCACTAAGAAGCTAACTTTTTCATTTTTTTGCAGACAGTCCCGACCGTGAGGTTAGGGCTGTCTTTTGCATAAACAGACATACAAAAAATAACTATTAAGGGAACATCGAGGTACAAATTTTTGCGCTTAAAAACGCCTGATTACACAAATAACTGAGTTTAATCGATTGGACACCCTATCCCTTTATTCGCAAAAGGAATTAGACTAATTATACAGAATATACATACTTATATTGCGCTTTATCGTTCATCAATAGTTCAAAAATCAGACAAAACGTTCTAAATCAAAGATTTTTCTGCCATATTATGCCGTTATTACAAGAAATATTAGTACCTTTGCACTTGAAAAATCATCAAAATTTCAAAGGTGTAATGAGAACTATACATTCTGATTTAGACGGTAGCACACTTAGGCAACTTATAGAAACTATGCCTGAGGACTGTGTGTTGTTTCGTTCAGACTTTCCTAATTACCACTCTGAATTTGTCGGTGGTACATTAGCGGAACTTACGAATGACGGCGTTTTAGTGAAGCTGGCTCAAGGCATTTATGCTAAGCCAAGGAAGAGCAAATTTGGTGTAGTATTGCCCTCGGTAGAGAAGATTGTACAAGCTATTTCTAAACGAGATAATGCGAAGGTAATACCTTTTGGCATGACAGCCTTGAATGCTTTGGGATTATCGACTCAAGTGCCTATGAATTATACATATCTGACAACAGGTAGTGAGCGAACAATCACCTTAAAGAATCAGAAAGTGGTTCTAAAACGTGGTGTTCCTAAAAACTTCTGCTACACAACACGACTAATATCCTTAATGGTACAAGCTCTCAGAGCTTTGAAACAGGGAAATGTAGGGCAGGAAGAGATACAGACAATACGCACCCTTATAACGAGGGAATTGGACAAAGAATCTTTAGCTAAGGATGTGGATATGATGCCTGCATGGATGAAACGGATTGTAAAACCGATGCTTAATGATTAAAATTGAAAAGGATTATGGGAAAACTATGGCTTAATAATGAGTTAGTAGATCGTTTAGCTATGTTACAGCAAACGGAAATTGAACATCCTGGTATCAATCAGGTGGCGATAGAGAAGGACTGGTGGGTGACTGTTACATTAAAAGCTTTGTTTCAGACCGACTGTCATGAAGCGTTGATATTTAAGGGCGGCACTTCTCTTTCAAAAGGTTTCAACATCATCGAACGCTTTTCCGAAGACATCGACTTGGCTATTAGCCATTCATTCTTTGGCATAGAAAAAACAAGTAAAAGCCAACGTGAAAAGTTGCGTAAGACATCTCGTGCATATATACATGAAACGCTTTCTCTTCAACTTGATACCCAGTTGAAAGAAATGGGTATTACTGGTTATAACATTGAAAATGTCACTCAGATTCAAGATAAAAACGGTGACTGGAAAGCTATAGACTCAGACAAAGACCCTACGGTTATTTTGCTACATTATCCTTCAATAGTTGAAGAAACTATCAGTTATATTCCACCTCGTGTAAAAATTGAGATAAGTTGTTTGTCTATGGACGAGCCGACTAAAGAACGTGAAATACGCTCGCTTATTGGCGAAAGATTTAAGGACGAGGACACAGATGCCGAATACCGCATCAGAACAGTGATACCTACTCGCACTTTCTTAGAAAAATTGTTTCTGCTGGCTGAAGAGTTCCAGAAAGAAAAACCAAGAAGCGTTCGCATGACTCGACATCTGTATGATTTGGAAAAGCTCATGGATACAGAATATGGCAAAGAGGCTTTAGCCGATCGTTCTCTTTATGATGCCATCGTTGAACATCGCAAAACATACTATGCCTTGAAGTACGTAAACTACGACCTCCATGCCCCCATCACCATCAACTTCATGTTACCTAAACAAGTAACAGAAGCATGGAAAGACGATTATGCGGACATGAGAAATTACTTCATTTATGGCCAGTCATTGGAGTTTGATGCTTTGATGCAAAGAATTGAAGAATTGCAAAAGAGGGTAAGAAATCTCGGATAATAAGGTGAATTTATATGTCATTCACAATAAGATACATCATAGAATGTTGTAGATATTTGAACTATGGAAAAGACAATGAACATATCAGAAATGCGGGGTGTCATCATATCCCTTTCATATTTGAATATTATCCTCATTTAATAATTAATTAAATACTTGTATATGTGAAGATTATTTTGTATCTTTAATATAAAATGGAAATTTAACAGTAACAAAATATGGAAATAATACTCATACTATTAGTCGGATGGTGGCTGTCGGGAGTTCTGGGGTTCCGTGAGCTTAAGAAGCCTCGACGTAAACGTAAGCGTTCTTTCTGGGAACCAGATTTGGACGAATACGATTGGGAAGAGTTTAATAAACGCAACGGTCATTAAGCCATATATATATGACTTAATCTTCCGAAATCATAGTGATAATAGTGGTGTAATAGACACCATCCAACATTTCACCTAAAAATGCAAGCAATTAAAAAATGTTATATTATATAATTAATGGATAAACTAATAAAATCAGTCTGGGAAAGTTCCAGACAAGTAGAATATAGAAATCCAGATGTTTGGCGTCAGGATTTTGCAGGCGCATGGATTCGACGTGACCAATATGGTGTAAAGAGTAAATTTGGCTGGGTCATAGATCACGTAAAACCCAAATCAATAGGTGGAGATGATTCCTTAGAGAATCTACAGGCTCTGCATTGGGAAAACAACATTTCAAAAGGTGATGAATATTCTGAAGTTGAAACATGTGTCACTTCTGAAGGTCTTGAAAATATTTATAAGCAAAAACGATGGCGACTCAATATTCAGAAATAGAACAAAATACAGAATTGTCTAATGACAACTCGCATACGAATCGTGAGAATAAAATTCTCTTTTACACTTTTATATGTGGTGCAGCATTGTCTTTGATAATATTGCTTATAGTTGCATGGTATTTTTGTCATAATAATATCTATTATGGAGAAAAAGATTGGGTCGTACAACATGATGTTATTGGAACATATGGTGATTTCATAGGCGGTGTTCTTGGAACTTTGGTTGCTCTATATTCATCCTATCTCCTTGTGAGAACTCTTGGCAACCAGCTATCAGTGAATAGTGATGCTATGAATACAAATAAGAATATCATAGCCACTAATAATACCACTATTTATCAAACGAACCTCCAGATATTTGATAATAAATTCTGCGCATTTTTCGATAATTACAAATTAGCTAAACTTAATTATCGACATGAAACTAAGCGGATTCATAAACAAAAGGTCATTTTCAATGACAGACATTATAGAACTATTGAAACGGAAGATTTTGTAACGCATAGTGGTCCTGAAGCTATTGATTACATTGCCCAAGAATTCTCTACTTCGAACTATTCAGACAAACGGCCTTATCTTTCTCGAGTAAAGAGCGCAACTAATAAATTCGACGAATTATATGCAAATCACCGAAGAGAAATGTCTGTTCACTTCAGAAACCTTTATTTATTAGCAAAATTTATCGGAGAAACAGATAATGTTGACGAAGAAGGAAAATGGAAAATAAAAGAATCTGATAGAGTTGAATATGCTAAAAGTATAAGAGGTCAATTGAGCGAAGGAGAAATGATATTATTAAGGTATAATTGTTTAACAAACAGAGGTGCTAAAATGCGTCCATTTGTAAACCAATTCAATCTTATCAAGCATCTGCCTTTGATGTCTTTGCTTGAATTCAAAAGACATCGTTCTAAACTTAATTCCGATAGGGAGGCAAATACATTGGACTCACATTTTATCGAATTAAGGAAGAGACTTAAAGAATACATAGGTTACGCTACCAATCCAGAAAATGCAAATTGGTATTTCTCTGTAAAGTATTCAATTACAATGGACTTATCAGAAGACAAAAAGCAGTTCACATTAACTGTAACAAGAAAACGGAATAGGCCAGCTACAGGAAGTGATGGAACACCTGTCATAGAAAAGGCTTTGAATCGCTTTACTTCAATGAATGATATTAAAGAATTATATAAAGATTTCATGCGTGAAGCATTAGTCGTTTCAAATTTTTTTCTCTACAATGGGCAGGATAATACTACGGTAAATGCTTCGACAAGAAATGATGAAACTAATGAATATGCAGTAATAGAATATAGTAGTAATTATCCGATTGTAGTAACATTTGATTTTTAACATGCTACATACTCACACCTGGAGTCTGAAAAAATCAGCTCTGCTTTCTAAACAATAAAGTGAAGAATTAAGTGACATTGTAAATTCGACATAGTGCCGCATGGTAAGTAATTGAAGTATTTAGTGCTCTTACTATTGTGGCATTTTCAAAGAGACTCCGATGAAGTTTTACGCTTCACCGGAGTTCGTCATTTTATTGGTTATGAGAAATTACTCTTTAGCTTCTTTCTCATGACTATCTTGGAAATATAGATGTGCCTACTCAGCGGCTGCGATGCGTTCCTTGGAATGGCACTTCCTCGTCCTCACGCATCATGTCGAAAGGAGTGTCCTCGATATGGACGACCTCCGTAGTGTTGCCGTCATTGTCGATGTCATAGACATCCGGGTATTCGGTCGTATGTCCAGGAGTGGCTTGGTAGCTGTCTATCTGTCCTTGAACAATGTCGATGCGGTGGCTTATCATGGAAGTTGCACGACGTACATCTTGCAGGGTTGTCTTGATAAATTCGGGGGATTCCTTGAGGCTGTCGAGCCATGCCTTGAGGTAAGCCGCTGATTCATCCTTTACATTCTTCACGATGCCGTAGCGTGAGGCGACAAGGGCACTGCCCAGCTCGGCCACAAGTTCCTCACGGGCATAATCATTCGAGCCGAACGATGTGGGCTTCAGCCTGTCAAGACGGCCTTCGGAGCCGGTC
>ENA-OPBE01000837-OPBE01000837.1-human-gut-metagenome-genome-assembly--contig:-NODE-837-length-29219-cov-2.997360_pt1 | contig 29219 bp, 24 predicted proteins | sample MGYA00241066_ERZ501448 | MGnify/ENA primary metagenome ERZ501448 (study PRJEB25962, sample SAMEA2042585) | human gut metagenome | biome: human gut; feature: human-associated habitat; material: faeces...
TTGAATCCGGTGCTTTATGCAAAAAAATAACGAATGGCGCGTATTCTCATTATCCGTTTTTCAGCTCTTGGCGATGTAGCCATGACGATACCGGTAGTACATTCGCTGGCAGTGCAATATCCTCAACTTGAAATTACTGTGTTGAGTCGTGCTGTGTGGCAACCGCTTTTTCAGGGACTTCCTGCTAATGTGAGTTTTATCGGTGCTGATCTGACGGGTAAACATAAAGGATTGTGGGGGTTGAATACCCTTTATTCGGAACTGAAGGCAAAGCGTTTCGATTATGTGGCGGACTTTCATCATGTGCTTCGTACGAAATACTTGTGCCTGAGATTTCGGCTTGCTAATATACCTGTGGCATCTATATGCAAAGGTAGAGCGGGAAAAGAAAAATTGGTTCGCCGTCGGCATAAAGTTCTGGAGAACCAGAAAAGTTCTTTCCGCCGCTATGCCGATGTGCTGGAGAAACTGGGCTTTCCTGTATTACTGAACTTTTCTTCAATTTATGGAGACGGAAAAGGGAATTTTGCAGAGATAGAACCTGTTGCGGGTACAAAAGATAATTTGAAATGGATTGGTATAGCTCCTTTTGCCAAGCACGTAGGTAAGATTTATCCTATTGAGTTGCAGGAGCAGATAGTAGCCCATTTTGCCGCTGATCCGAAGGTGAAGGTTTTCCTTTTCGGAGGTGGTAAGAGTGAACAGGAAGTATTCGATAGTTGGGTGGCGAAATACCCTTCCGTCGTTTCCATGATTGGTAAGCTGAATATGCGTACCGAGCTGAATCTTATGAGCCATCTGGATGTGATGCTCTCGATGGATTCGGCAAATATGCATCTGGCTTCGCTGGTCAATATTCCGGTGATCTCTGTTTGGGGAGCTACTCATCCTTATGCCGGATTTATGGGATGGAAGCAATTGCCGGTCAATACAGTACAACTCGAACTGTCGTGCCGCCCTTGCTCTGTGTATGGGCAAAAACCATGTTGGCGAGGCGATTATGCCTGCCTGAGAGAAATAAAACCCGAACAGGTAATAGCGAAGATTGAAGGAATAATCAATTAGGAGACAAATACTCCTGATATATGAAACAAGAATGAAGAATAAACTTTTATATAAGTTGCGTAGCGGGAAAAATCCTAAGTTCATTTACTATTCGGTAAATGCTCTCAGACTTATCATTCCGAAAGGTATTTTCCGGCTACGGTTACAAGGGAGGTTATCTTCATTATCCCGTCGGAAGGACAAAGACTATATAGAACGTCGTGTTGACTATTACAATAAACTTTCCGGAACGGTGCCATTACCTTCCTCTGCTCCGCGTCTTTCAGAGCATAAGATGAGCAAGCAAAAAGTGTATTTCTTTGATACTTATCAATATACCCGTTGGTTTTCCGATCAGTTTCAGTGGGGCTTCTGTCCTGGTGATGTGACATTTGTCCCCGACTATCCCTCTATTGTGAAAAGCCGTCCTCTGACAGAGGATAATGCGAATTCGATTGTGATGAAACTGGATAAGGTTCGTCATTTTATATTTGTAGACGATAAGAAGGCTTTTACTGAGAAGAAAAATATGGTAATCTTTCGCGGAAAGGTAAAAGGAAAACCTTCCAGGAAGATGTTTATGGAGATGTATTTTCATCATCCGATGTGCGATTTGGGAGATGTCAGTAAAAATACGACCGACCCGGTAGAGTGGCGCACGGAGAAGAAAACGATTAATGAGCATTTGGATTATAAATTCATAATGGCTCTTGAAGGAATCGATGTGGCCAGCAACCTGAAATGGGTGATGTCATCGAATTCAATAGCAGTGATGCCTCGGCCTACCTGTGAGACATGGTTTATGGAAGGCACGCTTATTCCCGATTATCATTATATTGAAATAAAACCGGATTTCTCTGATTTGGAAGAACGGTTGAATTACTATATAGAGCATGTAGACGAATCATTGGAGATCATCAGACATGCTCATGAATATGTGTCGCAATTTAAAGATAAGAGAAGAGAAAATTTGATATCACTGCTTGTGTTGGATAAATATTTTAAGATGACCGGGCAAAAGAGTTGAGAGATGAAGAGAAGTATGACCATTCTTGTTTTTTCGTAAGATGAAGATAATGATTAACCCCAAATACGAATATCTGAGAGAATATGTAGAACGTATTCCTGAGGACTTTGAGACATTAGGAACGGTAATTCATTCCGGGCGGAATTTGATAAAGATGATCACGGTGGATGGATTGGATATTAACGTGAAACGGTATGCCATACCTCCGCTGATAAATAGGATTGCTTATGCTTTTTTTCGTCCGTCAAAAGGGAAGCGTGCTTTTGTTTATCCCGAGAAACTGCTGGAGAAAGGATTTGAAACCCCTTGTCCTATTGCATATATAGAAGAAACAAAGATGGGATTGATTGGTCATTCATATTTTATGAGCATACAATCTCCCTATCGATATAACTTTTGCCAGTTTGGCAATGCAGACATAGAAAGCTGTGCAGATGTAGTGACCGCTTTTGCGGAATTCACAGCGCGCTTGCATGAAGCCGGAATTTTACATTTGGACTATTCACCGGGAAATATCCTGTATGATAAGATAGGAGAAGAATATCATTTCTCACTGGTGGATATTAACAGAATGCATTTTGGTGAAGTGGATATTAAGAAAGGTTGTGCGAATTTTGCCCGTTTATGGGGGCAGACGCCCTTCTTTATCCTGTTGGGAAAAGAATATGCACGTTCGAGAAAGATGGATGAGGAAGAATGTGTGCGTTTGATTCTGCATTACAGAAAGAAATTCTGGAACAGATACCGACGCAGGCATCAGGTTTGGTTTCAGTTGGATATTTAATGGCTAAAGGAGGATAATTAATGATAGTTGTTTTTGAAAATAATGTTATTTGCCCGGATAGCAAAGTACAGGACTACTTGCTGGCTCATCATGCAGATCTGGAAGAAATGCCGGATGAGGATTATGAATTATGCCTGGTCCGTTTGCATAAGGAGGAAAACGTTCATAACGCTGTTCGTATGGATTTGACCCTTTGGAAGGAAATCTCGAGAGAACTTTATTGGGCTGAGGGAGAGATGGAGTGCAATTATTCTATTATCCGTTTTAGCCGGAAAGCTGCTCCTTTGCAGATGTCAGTCGTGTTGTCAACTTGTAATCAGCCTGCATGGCTGGAGAAGGTGTTGTGGGGATATGAAGCCCAGGATACTAAAAGCTTTGAATTGATTGTGGCCGATGATGGTTCGCGAAAAGAAACCTATGATATGTTGCAGAGGGTAACTCCGCAATTGACTTTTCGGGTGAAACATGTATGGCACGAAGATAAGGGATTCCGTAAATGTGATATCCTGAATAAGGGGATACAGGCTGCACAAACAGATTATCTGCTTTTTAGTGATGGTGATTGTATTCCGCGTAAAGATTTCGTATCAACTCATCTGCGTCTTCGCCGCAAAGGACGTTTCCTGTCCGGCGGATATCATAAGTTGAGTATGGATTTGTCGAAAGATCTTACGAAAGATGATATATTATCCGGCAGATGTTTTGACCTGCAATGGATGAGAGGAAAAGGAATGCCTGCTTCTTTTAAAAATAATAAACTGACTGCTACAGGATTTAAAAGATGGCTGTTAAACACATTTACACCTACCAAAGCAAGTTGGAACGGACATAATGCTTCCGGTTGGCTAAACGATATTCTGGCAGTGAATGGTTTTGACGAGCGCATGCAATACGGTGGACAAGATCGTGAATTTGGAGAGCGTCTGGAGAATTATGGGATTCATGGTATGCAGATACGTTATTCTACCGTATGTCTTCATCTGGATCACGCAAGAGGGTATAAAACGAAAGAATCCATCCAGAAGAACCGCGATATAAGGAAGCATACCCGTGGTGCAAAAGTGAAATGGGCTTCTTTGGGTATTGTGAAGGGTGAGTTGCGAGGTAAAACTGTTGAGGCGAACAGTTATTACGACCGCTATACACGGGAAGAGGAGAAACTGGTCTCCTATAAAGAAAAAGGAGGTTTTTATCGGCATATATATTCCTTGCCTTGCAGATGGAGAAGAGCAAAATACCACGATAAGGTAGTTCGTGCCTATCAACAGGGTTTTGATGCTCCGGTATTATTGAATGACTCGGAAGTCATAGTTTCATTGACGACATTTCCTCCTCGTATTTCTCAACTTCACTTGGTGTTGAAGTCAATTCTGTGGCAGACATATATTCCCGCAAATATAATTGTGTGGTTGTCAGAACAGGAATTTCCCGGACGGTTGAACGATCTGCCGGAAGAACTCAGAAAACTGACAGCTAATGGAGTGAAATTTAAATTTGTACCTGAGAATTTCCGTTCTCATAAAAAGTATTATTATGTTTTTCGGGAATACCCGGATCATAAAGTGATTACAGTAGATGATGATCTGATTTATCCCCGGAATACGATTGAGCGTTTGCTTTCTTTGTCATATCAGTATCCGGACACGGTTTGCGGAAATGTTATCCGGAAAATTCGTATGGATGGGAATACTTTTTCGGTGTATAGAAAATGGCCGAAGGTGTTTATGATGCCGGTGAATAGCTCTTTGCAGAATGTAGCCATTGGATGCGGAGGAATTTATTATCCTTCCCGTTGGTATGGAGAGGAACTGTTCGACTGGAAAATAATCAGTGAACATTGCCCGTCTGCGGATGATTTGTGGTTGAAAGCAAATGAATTAAAGAGGCGGATCAATGTGACGGGAGGCGGAGAATTTTATCCCCGACCGATAGAATTGCCGCAAACACAGAATAATAGCTTACAAAAGAAAAATAACGGGAAAATTAACCTGAATGATAAACAGTGGAAATCTTTGAATGAACTTTGGAAACTAGACGAATTATACTGTATAAATGGCAAATAAGAGGTAATTGTTTGATTTGAGAGTGTTTAGATTGTATTATCGAATCACAGAAGAGTGTGAAATTTATTTAAATTTGAGGGTAGTTTTGCAGTATTCCTTGTTATATAGCATTCTATATAGAAGGGGCTGCAGTAAAAATAAAAAGTTGACAAGTAGAATAATATGAATGCTAATATCTCTGGACCATTGATTAGTCTTATAGTGCCTGTTTATAATGTAAAGGACTATTTGAAGACTTGTCTGCAATCTATACTGGAGCAGACCTATAAGAACCTTGAGATTATCTTAGTTGATGATGGTTCTGACGACGGCTCCTCCAGTATTTGTGATGAGTTTGCGCGTATGGATCAGCGCATTAAGACTATTCATTTACCTCATAGTGGGGTGAGTGCTGCCCGTAATGCCGGTTTGGCTGCAGCTACGGGAGAACTCTTGGGCTTTGTAGACAGTGATGACTGGATTGATCATGATATGTATCAGTATCTTTACACATTGATGGTAGAGCATGATGCGGATGTCTCTGCTTGTACTTATCTCCTTGAGCAAGAAGGAAGGCCCTCCAAGATAATCAACAATACCGGTAAGTTGCATATCTTTTCCAAGAAGGAAATTATACGTGCTTTGGTGAAGAATGACCTGGTAAAGAACTATTTATGGGCGAAACTTTTTAAACGTAAATTGTTTGACCGCCTTTCATTCCCTGTCGGACGAGTTTATGAAGACGTGGCGGTATTATATAAAGTATTCTATAGCTCTCAGAAAGTGGTATTGAGTTGTGTCTCTAAATACCATTATATGATTCATAAGAATGAGAGTATTACTCGTGGAGGTTATGACCCGGTAAAGGAATATCATTATTTCCTGAGTCTTTATGAGCAGGATAAGTTTATTCAGAATGCAGAGCTTGGAGACGAATCTTCTGTTGGTGTACTTAAGAGAGGTATTCATTTGGTTAACCATACTTTATTGTGTCCTCCATCACCGGCTTTTGAAGATATAATAGATGAAACAATGCTGAAAATGCGCGAATATCGTCATATAACATCTTGGCAATTAGGCCCGAGTATGTCAATCAAACGATATTTCATGTGTGAACATTTTAACTTTTATCGAATGTTATATCGTGGTTATCGTGCTATATTCAAGAGAAAGCACAAATTGTTGATTGACTGATATGGATAAGAAGTTCTCAATTATAGTGCCTGCATATAATGCAGAAGAATACCTGGAACGATGTATCGATTCTATGGCAAACCAGGATTTTTTATATGATGAATATGAGGTAATTGTGGTTAATGATGGTTCAACGGATGGTACACTGGATTTATTGAATAATCTATGTTTGAAGTATTCTTTTTTAAGATATGTAACTACTGTGAATGGGGGACTTAGCCGAGCAAGAAATAGGGGAATTGAGGAAGCTGTGGGAGAGTACCTTTTATTTGTGGATTCTGATGATTCTATTAGATCTAATTCATTAACTCAGATATATGATGAATTGATGAAAGAAGATTTGGATATGATGTTAATGGATTATTTGTATTTAGATTCAAATAGCAATCCTTTAAAGAAACCCCTAAGTATCGGCAGTTATACTAATCAACCTGTAGATGGTAAAGAGTTTTTGCTAAAAAATAAATATTATCCGATGGTTTGGGCATATGCTTATCGACGTTCATTTCTGCTTGAAAATAAATTGGAGATGATTCCTATTTGGCATGAAGATGAAGAATTTACCCCGCGGGCTATTTATTTTGCACGACGAGTAAAGTATCTGCCGTTAGTTTTCTATAACTATTTCCGGAATAAAAGTTCCTTTATGATGAAATATAATGAGAATTCTTATTTTGATATGATTCGAGGAATGGAAAGTTTAGAATGCTTTAGGCAAGAAAGTGTTGTTGACCCTCACTTAAGTCTTTACTTTCAAGACTTGATAGCAAAGAACCTGTTAAAATCATTTAAGCGTAGTATACAGTGGGGAACTCCTGTTAGAATACAACAGCAGATGATATATGAAATGAAAAAAAGAAGGTTTATTCCTTTGCCGCGAGGAAAGAGAGGGGTATATTTTTTATTATATAAGTATGTCCCTATTGCCTTTATTTATTATTATCGTCTAAAGTTGAGAAGATTTACTGTTTAGTGCTAGCAGTGTTTGTTAATAGAAAAAATAATATAATTAAAACAATATGATTCCTAAAATTATTCATTATTGCTGGCTAAGTAATGAGCCTTTCCCTGATGATGTTCAAGCATATATGGCTACCTGGAAGAAGCATCTTCCTGATTACGAGTTTAAGCTATGGAATTTTTCATGCTTTGATATCGAATCTTCTCGATGGGTGAAGGAAGCATTTATGTATCGTAAATATGCCTTTGCTGCTGATTATATTCGTATTTATGCTTTATATAATTATGGAGGAATTTATTTGGATACTGATGTGGAAGTCTTAAAGTCTTATAATGATTTATTGGAACTTCCATATTTTATAGGACGTGAAAGATCTAAAGATGAAGGAGAAGTTGCTATTGAGGCGGCAACTATAGGATTTGAGAAAGGACATCCTTTATTGAAAGACATCTTAAATTATTATGATAAACGAAAATTTCATATAAAGGGGCGGAAATTTGATATTCGTCCTTTACCATATATTATCTTGATACATATTCAGAAAAATTATATGTGGAAAAGAGTAAAATCTGTCGCAGACTTTGATTATGATAGCTCTATTATTACGCTTTTACCTGAGGATTATTTTAGTCCCAAAACATGGTTTAGTAAAGAATTAGCTGTCACTCCTAATACATACTCAATTCATCATTTTGCTGGTTCATGGAAGAAGAAGCATAAATGGGAAGATAAAATGAGGGTCTGGCGTTTTCGTTTTTTGGGGCTGTTTATGGATAAATATAAAATATAATGGATATAGTTTGCTCTATAGATAATAATTATGTGCAACATTGTTGCGTTATGTTGACCTCTTTCTTTGAGAATAATAAGGAAGAGGGAAATGTAATTCATCTTCTGACTGAAGGAATTACAGAAGATAATAAGAAAACTATAGAAGAATTGATACATGCTTATAAGGGTGAATTTTGTTATTATTTAGTAAACTCTGAGATAGTTGCTTCTTTTCCAATAAAGGAAGGAGATCATTTAACAATTGCAACATATTACCGTTTGTTGATGGCTGATATTTTACCTCAGTCTATTGATAAAATTCTATATTTAGATTGTGATATTATTATAAATGATTCTATTACTGAACTTTGGAATACTTCTTTGGATGGTTATGCAATGGCTGCGATTGAAGAACTTGGCTGCTCTCTTCCTGATGTCTATAAAAGGCTTGGATATGATAAAAAGTATGGCTACTTCAATGCTGGAGTATTGTTAATTAATCTCCAGTATTGGCGAGAGCACAATTTAACAAGGGAGTTTTTGCTGTACATAGCTGAAAATTACGAAAAATTGAAAGCACATGATCAAGATGTATTAAATGCATTATTACATAAAAAATGCTTGCATGTGTCATATAAGTGGAATGTAGAAGAGGCTTTTTATCATTATTCAGTAATGAAAAGATTAAAGCATAATCGTGAATTACGTTTTGTTTTGCGACATCCGACAATATTGCATTATACTTGGAAACCTAAGCCTTGGGACCTTTCGTGTAAACATCCGTTTCGCATAAATTATTATATATATTTGCAGAGATTTGCTGGTTCTTCCTTGAATTTTAAGCGAAAACTTGCAGCTCTATTTGATAAATATGTTTTTTGTTTCTTTTTGTGGATAAACTTAAAAGGACATCGATATTATAAATTATGATTTTATTAATTTAGAATGGATAATAAAAAATTAGTATCTGTAGTAATTCCTTGTTATAATCAAGCAGAATATTTACCTGAAACTTTAGACTCTTTGATTGCTCAAAATTATAAAAATTGGGAGGGAATAATTGTTAATGATGGCTCACCGGATAATACAGAAGAAATAGCTTTGGCGTATTTGGAAAAGGATCAGCGATTTAAATACTTCTCAAAAGAGAATGGAGGACTTTCATCTGCTAGAAATTATGGGGTGAAGCACGCTTCAGGAGAATTTATTCTTCCGTTGGATTCGGACGATATTATTAAACCTGAATATCTTGAGAAAGCTATTGAAGCCTTTGAAAAAGAGCCTCATTTGAAACTAGTATATTGTTTGGGGTATTGTTTTGGCGTTACAACAGGGCTGTGGGACTTAGTATACAAGAACTATGAAGCTCTTTTATTGAGAAATTCCATTTTCTGTTCTGCTATGTATCGAAAAAGTGATTGGTTACAGATTGGTGGATATGATGAACAAATGCTGAAAGGCTTTGAAGATTGGGAATTTTTTATCCGACTTTTGGATGATAATAGCCCAGTCTATCAGATACCACTCCCTCTTTTTTACTACAGAACCAAAGCTGTATCAATGATTACTCCTACTCGGACTAAAGAAGCACGCATGGCTTTGGAAGATTATATCTATACAAAACATAAAGATAAATATATGTCTCATTTCGGAGGTGCATTAGATGCATATCGTGATTTAGCTGGTTGTAAAAGAAAGATATATAAATATAAGAATAAATGGTATCGTCGTCTTTTTTATAAATACATAAAGAATAATTTGGAGAAGAAGTAGGTTATACCATAGACATTGACATTTTATGAAGCATCTATTATTTTTGATGTCGGATTTAGAAGGGGGAGGAGCAGAAAAGGCTTTGGTCGAATTGTTGAAATCTATTGATTATACACGATATAAGGTCTCTTTATGTTTGATACTTCCTCGTGGAGTATATATGGAGGATATTCCTAAAGAAGTAAATATTATTACTCTTTTTGAGGGAGAAGATTCAAAGCGCTATCGTAAGCTATTTAGAGCTTATATTGATTTTAAGCGTACTTTTCCACTATCTTATTTTTTGCACACAAAACTTCGTCGATTGAGATATGATGCTATAATATCTTTTATGGAAGGCGATCCTTTACTATTACATAATTTTATATTTAGTAGAGGACGAGTAAATATCTCTTGGGTACATTGTGATCTTTATCATTATCATTACTCGGAAAAACGTTTTCACGAACCTATAACAGAAATTGATTGTTATAAGAAATTAGATAAAATAGTTTTTGTATCTCAAATGGCCATGAACAATTTTGATAAACTATTTACTGTTGATACACCTAAATATTATTTGTATAATATTCTTGATGTAGATAAAGTAGAATGTTTAGCCAATAATCAGATGTTTCTTAAACGGCAATTTACAATTGTGGCAATAGGAAGTCTCATTGAGGTAAAAGGTTTTGATTATTTAATACGTGCTGCGAAAAGACTAAAAGATAAAGGTTATTCTTTTAATGTACAGATCATAGGTAGAGGAGACCAAGAAGAGGCATTGATAAATTTGCGAGACGAACTGGGTTTGGAGGCTAATATTGAATTTTTGGGTTTTCAAGATAATCCTTATCCATATTTAAAACAGGCTGATTTGTTGGTAAGTTCTTCTGTATCAGAAGGGTTGTCTTATGTGATTTGTGAGGCGTTTGCATTGGCGATACCTGTTGTTGCAACAAAAACTGCAGGAGCAATGGAGTTGTTGGATAACAATAAGTATGGTATTCTGACGGAACAAAGTGATGAAGCGATTTATCTAGGGATAAAAAGGATGATGGATGATGAAGATTTACGTAAGGAATATGCCGAAAAGGGGAAAAGACGTTCTGAAATGTTTGCGGCATGCCGAATAGTGAATGAGTTTTATAAAATTATTAATAAATAAAGATGGATATTGTATGTTCGATTGATGATAATTACGTGCAGCATTGTGGTGCGATGTTAACTTCTTTTTTTATTAATAATTTAGAAGAAAAGCATACAATTCATTTGCTGATAGAAAAGCTTGAGCCTCAAAATATAACATTGATTCGGACTTTAGTAGAATCATTTGGTGGTTGTTTTTCTTATTATATAGTTGACAGACAGTTATTGGAAAATTGTCCCATTAAAAGTACGGACCATTTAACAATTACGACTTATTATCGGCTGTTTATTGCAGATATTTTACCGAATTATATTAATAAGGTTTTATATTTAGATTGTGATATAGTCATCAACGGTTCTATAAAAGAACTTTGGTATACTTCTTTGGATAGTTATGCATTGGCGGCAGTGGAAGAACTTGGATGCTCTGCTGGAGATGTGTATGACAGATTGGGGTATAGTGCAGAATATGGATATTTTAATGCTGGTGTATTATTGATAAATTTGTCTTATTGGAGAGAAAATAATCAGACGTTAGCTTTTCTTGATTTTATAAGTTTGAATTATAATAAGCTTAGAGCACATGATCAGGATGTTTTAAATGCCTTGTTTTACGATAAGTGTTTACATGTCTCTTGTAAATGGAATGTTGAAGAGGCTTTCTATCATTATAGTGTGCTACAACGACATCATTTTAACCGTGAATTGCGAAGTATTCTTTGCCATCCAGTAATATTGCATTATACTTGGAAGCCTAAGCCTTGGGAAGAATCGTGCAGGCACCCTTTCAAGATAAATTATTTATATTATTTATCGATATTTAGGAAGGAAAGACTTCCTTGGCGGCAAAGAATAAAAGAAAGTTGGTATAGATTTACATTTTGCTTATTGTTAGTCTTTAATATAAAGAAGCAAAAGTATTTTAAACTGGAATAGTTAGACTATTCTCCATATTTTCTTTTATATCCTTTAGTTTTGCTACCTATAATATAATGAATTTTATACACTTTGGCTCTTTTTGCAATAGTCTTTAATAGTTCATTCTTTCGTTTCTGTGAAACAGTTAGACAAGAAACATTGTAATAGAAACGTGCTTTATCGATAAGGCGTTTCTTATAACTTAATGGGACGTTATGGTAGAGAAAGTTTTTAATAAATGCTATCTCTTCAATTGCATTTCCGTTATTATCACCCTTGGATGTCGTGTTTTCTGCATGTTTTCTGAAATAATTTAATTTTTTATGGATCTCAATTACATTTCCTTTACGTATTTGTTCTATCCAGAAAAGCCAATCACCAGCATATTTCATTTGGGTATAGGCTTGCGTAATACTGGATAAACATCCTTCTTTTTTAAAAAGAACCATACTTGCATTATATATTGTATTACTCTCTAGCATGTGAGTTGATAAATGTTTGTTACTAGGAAAAATATTTATTGAGTCATCCTCTATCCATTGATCAAACCAAGGGTCATTTATTTTATTTCCATTAGTATCTATAATAAATGAACCCGTATAGCATATGTGAGCTTGTGGATGCAAGGTTAGAGCTTTGACAGTATATTCTAAGAAATGTATGTCTGCATAGTCATCACTTTCTGCAATCCAAATATATTTTCCTCTGGCTAGTTTTATACCTTTTTCCCATTGGAGAAATGGGCTTCCGCTATTTTGCGTGTTTAATATGATATGACTAACATGAGGATTGTTTTTATATGATAGCAAGATATCCCGACTTTCATCAGAAGAATAATCATCTAATAAGATAAGTTCATAGTCGGTGAATGTTTGGTTGATAATTGAATCTAATCTTTGTTTAATATATTTGCCGTGATTGTAGTTAGGAACTATAATGCTGACTTGAATATCATTGATTATTTTCATAATTTCAGTATTTTATTAATTGTCGTTTTTATTTTAGCTAATTTATACAGTGTATTAATATTGATATAACTGTTGCTGTTGCAAATATAAACTTTATATTTCTGCAAAAAAATGTTCTATTCATATATCTGCCTATAAATTGATTGCAGAAAAGAGAATGTATGAAAGGTGAGAGAGGTATTTCGCTGATTGATTATACTTTTTTAGAGATAGCTTTGTTGTATATCTGAGAAAAAAGAACGTACTTTGTAACTTATATTAAACACACATTTAGGGCTGGCTAATTCGTAAAAATAGAAGTAAAATAAGTGGAAATATCGTTTAAGAAAATATTATTTGGAAAGACTACTAATTTATTTATTCAGTTTTTCCGTTATACTTTAGTCGGTGGATTGGCTTTTGTTGTTGACTTAGTTTTATTATTTGTTTTAACAGAGTATGCTCATTGGCATTATTTAGTTTCTGCTACATTATCTTTTCTTGCTGGTCTACTAGTTAATTATATACTTAGTACTCAGTGGATTTTTAGAAGCTCTAAGATAAAAAACAAAAAGATTGAATTTATTTTGTTTGGCTTAATAGGAGTTATAGGATTAGGATTGAATAATGTACTTCTTTATTTTTTTACAGATTTAATTGGTTTATATTATATGCTGTCTAAATTGATAACTGCTGTATTGGTATATGCGTGGAACTTTTTAGGTAGACGTTATTTTCTTTTTAATGCTAAAAATTAGATGAGATGACAGACGATAAGAAGAAAATTGCAGTGATCGCAGGAGCGGGTCCAGCAGGTTTGACAAGTGCTTATGAGTTTTTACATCAAAATACGGATATTCATCCGATTGTTTTTGAGCAGTCAGATGAGATTGGTGGTATTTCAAAAACTGTTCGCTACAATGGTAATCGTATAGATATTGGAGGACATCGTTTCTTTAGTAAAAATCAGCGGGTTATGGATTGGTGGAATCAAATAATGCCTTTACAAGGTGCCCCTGCATTAGATGATTTACTTTTAGGAAAGGAGAAGGACTTATTGAAGAATGGTCCGGATCCAGAACAGCAGGATAGGGTAATGCTGCTACGAGAGCGAGTGTCACGAATCTTTTATTTACGTAAGTTTTTTGATTATCCCATCTCCCTTAAGATGAAAACCTTTACTAATATGGGGTTAGGGCGTACTGTTGCTGCTGGAACCGGTTATTTGTATTCATGTATAAGGAAAAAAGAAGAAGATTCATTAGAAAACTTCTATATTAACCGTTTTGGGAAGCCTTTGTATTCTATGTTCTTCGAAGATTATACTGAAAAAGTGTGGGGAATCCATCCTTCACTATTAGGTGCGGATTGGGGCTCTCAGCGTGTGAAGGGATTGTCGATTTTGACAATACTTAAGGATATGTTTCGTAAGCAGTTTTCTTCTTCTACGGATAAGAAAGAGATAGAGACTTCGCTTATAGAAGAGTTTATTTATCCTAAGTATGGGCCGGGGCAATTGTGGGAAACGGTTGCTACTGATGTTACTGCGATGGGGGGGTAAAATATATAAGAATACAAATGTTCGAGCTGTACATGTTCAAGATCATAGGGTTACATCTGTAGATATTGAGGATGAAAATGGTATACAGAATGTTCCTTGTGACTATTTCCTGTCTTCTATGCCTATTAAGGATTTGGTTCCGGCTCTTAAAGATATTGATGTACCGCAAGATGTTTTAAAGATAGCTACAGAATTACCATATAGAGATTTTATAACAGTAGGTTTACTGGTGAAGAATCTTAAGATTAAAAACCAGACAAAAATTAAGACTTACTTAAATCGTGTGCCTGACACTTGGATTTATATTCAAGAACGGGATGTTAAAATTGGTCGTCTTCAGATTTTTAATAATTGGTCCCCTTATTTGGTAAATGATTATAAAAATACAGTATGGATTGGACTAGAATATTTCTGTTCTGAAGGAGATTCTCTTTGGGAAATGGATAAGCAAGCATTTATTCAGATGGCAATTCATGAGTTAGCTCATATAGGTATTATTGATATTCAAGATGTACTTGATAGTGTGCAGATAAAAGTGAAAAAGGCTTATCCCTCATATTTTGGTAGTTATTATGAATTAGATAAGGTGAAAGCATTTTTGGATACGATTCCTAATTTGTTTTGTATTGGTCGTAATGGACAGCATCGTTACAATAATATGGATCATTCTATGCTTACTGCAATGGAAGCTGTTGATAATATACTGAATAATCGTACAGATAAGGCTAATATTTGGGCGGTGAATACAGAGGAGGAATATCATGAAAGCAAGTAAGTACCTTCAGTATTTCCGGTCAATAGTTAATGCAGATGAGGAAAGAACACAATTGCGCTGGGTTTATAGTATAGCCATCATTGGTATTCTTGTTAATCTTTGTTTATTCGGCTGGAAGATTCTTGCTGATTCGAGTGGCTATTTGGATGCTTGGGAGGTATTTCTTGAGGGTAGGATCGACTGGGGGAGAACTCCTGTATATCCATTCTTTCTAGGAGTTTTGCAGGCATGTGTAGGTAAGAGCCTGTTATATTGGGTAGTTGTTAGTGTACAGTCAATTATATTTTTATTTTCAGTGCCCTGTTTTTATAGGTTAGCTAAGATTTTTACAGGAAAGAATAATATAACATTTTGGTTTACAGTTTTTTATAGTCTGGTTCCTGGTATATCCAGTTGGAATAATGCGATTCTGACAGAATCTTTAGCTATAAGTGGAACTATTTTTTTGTTTTATTTTGCTATTAATGGGTGGATGAAAGTTCAAGCTAGCTCCTTGCTTGGTTTTACTATCAGTTTATGTTTGCTTTGTATGTTGCGTCCATCTTTTCTATATTTGTTACCTATTTTTTTCTGTTTTTGGTTAGGAACTCTTTTTTTTAAGACTAAAAAAAGAGTGGCTTATTACGGTCTTTTAGGTGTTGGCTTTGCAACTGCTGTCGTTTTATGTTATTGTTTTGCTTTTCAAAAGAGTTATGGAGTTTTTACCCCTTCAGGTATTGGAACGCTCAATCAATATTGTATAGCCCGGCAAAGAAACCTTTTAAATCCAGATGTTATAGAAAATCCGAATTTAAGGGTAGATATTGAGAGAATATTGCAATCGGGAAAATCGGAGACAGTAGAGCCTTATTATACAGAGTTTGGGCAGTTAAGAAGTCAATATCCTTTATCGGATATACAACATGCATTATCTGCTTCCATTAAAAGTGATATAGGACACTTTTTGAAAGAAGCAGTTGCTATTGCTGGTTATGCCGGAAATAGAAATATATTTGATTCTTATGTAACAAAGAAAGGTATTGTTAAGATAAAAATGAATCTTCTTTATCTTGTACTGGCTATATATGGTGTATTTCTTATTGTGAGTATTTGTAGGAAAAGCAAGGTCCCTCTTTTATCAATTTTGATATATACAGCTACTTGTGGGAATTTGGTTCTGATCTTTATAGGAGCACAAGAAGAATGGACACGTTTGTTTACTCCTTCTGTTTCTCTATTTTTATTGATGGTTGCACAGTTGCTTAGTGCTTCTGGGCTGAAAATAATGATAACAAAAGATAATCAATTTGATTTAAAGTAATATTTTAGAAAAATCTAATTTCTTTGGTAGAGTTGAATATGTGCCTTATAATGTGCTATAAATAATAAAAAATGGTAAAGCTTTATTGAAATAGAAAAGATTGTTTTATCTTTGTCCAAAAGACCTAAACCATTTTAAAGTTTTATTTATGAGACTGATTAAAAGTCAGATCCTTAGATATGTTTTTGAGGATTCGATTATTTTTGTTTTAATTATTACTTCTATTTTATTTCTTTCGTGTCAGAATGATGAACAGGAAGAAATATGTCAATCTCCTTATACTGAGGAGGATGTTCGGAATGAAGAGGCATTGAGGGCATATTTGCAAGCGTCTTATGTATGTTCGGTTGATCAAGTGTCTGTTACAAAAAAAACTATTCAAATAGCTGGTAAATTTATAGGAGAAGGAGTCTTTTATTTAAGTGAGATTTCTCCTTATGTGGATGTGACGAGAATGGATACGCATTCCTATAAGATCAGGTTAACAAATTCATCTTTTAAGATAGAACTTGATCGTTTTGTAGAAAGAGAAGGTATAAGCTATGATCGACTTTTATCCAAATGGGTTATTGTTAAGCAAGAAAATGGAGTTGATTTATTGGCTTCTCACGCTCGTTATGCAGATGAAATTCAGGCAATTCAGTTTTTAGAACCAATAAAGTTAACTAATAAAAAAGGGATGGGGGGAATTATTCCCAATCAGTATATAACGGATCTTTCCTTATTAAATATCAGTAGCGGTACTATTAATATTCCTATTACTCATTTTATGCATCTTACTGCAAGAAGCGGTGATATTGAACATATGTATGGTGGAAAGACCTATTATATAGATGAAGGGTATCTCAGAAATACGATTGATATAGCTCTTTTGGCAGCTACAAAAGAAAGAAATATTTCTGTTGCTGCAATTATTCTATTAGATCCTGCTGCTAGATGTGCAGATCCTGATCTTGGGGCAATATTACAACATCCTGACAACAATGGAGGAACTTATACAATGCCTGATTTGACAAATGCAGAATCTGTCAATTGTTATGCCGCTGCACTAGATTTTTTGGCGAAAAGATATTGCAGAATAGATAATTCTTATGGACGTATTAGTCATTGGATTATGCATAATGAGGTTGATGGAGGGCGCGACTGGGCAAATATGGGGGTAAAGCCAGTAACTGTATTCACTGATACTTATGTGAAGTCAATGAGAATGTGTTATAATATTGTTCGTCAGTATGATGTGCATGCTGAAGTTTTTGCATCTTTTTCACATTCATGGACAGAAGTATCTAATCCAGGTTGGTATACTTGTAAGGAGATAGTTGATTTGTTAAGCGCTTATAGTAAAACAGAAGGGGATTTTCAATGGGGGCTGGCTTATCATAGTTATGCACAAGATTTAACTAACCCATGTACTTGGATTGATCCGAATGCTCAACTTTCGATGGCTACGCCATTTATTACGTTTAAGAATTTGGAAGTCTTGAATAAATGGGCATTGTCTAAAGAGAATAAATATAAAGGAACTGTTAAGCGTTCTATTTGGCTATCTGAGGCAGGAGTTAGTTCTCGGAGTTATTCTAATGAAGACCTTCAAAAGCAGGCAGCAGGCTTCGCTTATGCTTGGAAGAAAATAAATGCACTGGAAGGAATTGATGGTATACAATGGCATAATTGGTTTGATCATTCGGGTGATGGGACTTGTTTAGGATTGCGCAAATATTTGGACGAATCTTACAAAGGGGAAGCTAAACCCGTTTGGGAAGTTTACCAAAAAGCAGGCACAAATGAAGAAGATGAATACTTTAAACAATTCTTACCTTTAATTGGAATTCCTGATTGGAATATTATTGAGAATTTTTAATCAACGACATTATTAACTAAAACTGAAATTATGGAAAATTTGAAAGCTTTCTTTATGAGAAGGTCTGAACGCCTGTTAGGGCGATGTGGCATGCTGTTTTTAATGGCATTTTTTGTGATGAACTTATCTTCCTGTAATGATGATTTTATAGAAGACAATGGAGGAGAAATTATTCCGCCTGAAGAGATCGTTATTCCGCCCGTTTATATGTTATTGGATGGACCTTATAAATGGGGAGTGGTGTTAACTCAGAATGAAGACAGTAGTTATACGATAGAAACTACTAATGGTGATCCTTGGGCGACTGCCAGTTTGTTTAAAGAAGATGTTCCCGAAGAATGTAATGTCCTTGAATTTGAATATCAGACGGAAATGGGGATGAGCAATCTTGAACTCTTCTTTGCGGATGCAAAGGATGGGATTGATGCTACCCACAGTATGAGTGCGGGCTCTGTTCCGGCTTCTACAGATTGGGCTTCTTTCAGCGTTCGTCTAAAGAAATATAGACAGGAGTTTGATTGGGGGAAAGTGAAGGATTATCTGCGTCTGGATTTTGGAGACCAGCCTAATAATATCATACAAATGCGTAATATACGTCTGCGTACAATGAATGATGAGGAAAAACAGGAGGAAGAGGATGAGAATAACGAAGCACTTAATAAAGAGAAGTACGAACAAGGAATTAAAGCCTATCTGAATAAAGAATATGATTGCCATGTAACTGATGTGGTGGTAGGAGAGAATACGATCAGTATTCAAGGTAACTGTACGGGAGAAGGTACTTTCTTCTTGGGAGAGATTCCTCCATTTGTGGATATGTTCAAAGTAGAAAAGGTAGAAAATAAAACACCTTTATCAAACGGCTCTTTTAATGTCCAATTGGATAGATATGTTACTATAGGTGACTATGAATATGATCGTTTATTGTCTAAGTGGGCTATATACAGAGAAGGAGCTTCAAAGGATGAGTTTGTTTCTCATGCCCGATATGCGAACGTGGATAAAATGCACGTAAAACAAAGTGTTGAGGCTATTCCTTTAAAATCAAAGAAGGGATTGGGAGGATTGATAAACCATGGATTCCTTGCATCTGATTTGGATGCTTTGGGTATTGCCAGTGCCACCATCAATATCCCTATTTCTCATTTCATGCATCTTTCTCAACAGGAAGGAGATATTCCGCATCTTTACGGTGGCAGGACATATTATTTTAATGAGGGGTATATGAAGAGTTCATTTGATGCTGTGTTAGAGCAAACGAGTAAACGTGGAATCTCTGTAGCAGGCATTTTGTTGGTTCCTCCTACCGGAGACGCCGGTACTCTTTTGAAACATCCGGATTTTGATGGTATAGCTCCCTATACAATGCCCAATATGACCACAATAGAGTCTACAAATTGTTATGCTGCCGCGCTTGACTTCCTGGCAAAAAGATATAGTGCTCCTAATATGCGCATAGCGCACTGGATTATACATAACGAAGTGGATGGAGGAAGTCATTGGACAAATATGGGTGACAAACCGATTGCTACGTTTATGGATACTTATCTCCGTTCGATGCGTATGTGCTATAATATTGCGCATCAATATGACCAGCATTCAGAAGTCTTTATCTCTTTCTCGCATGGATGGAACATTGCTGCCGGTGGCGGTTGGTATAAAGTAAGAGATATGCTCGACTTTATGAATCAGTTCAGTGAAAGTGAAGGTGATTTCTTCTGGTCATTGGCATGTCATAGTTACCCGGCTCAGTTAGGCAACCCGTGTACTTGGGATGATGAACAGGCGACTTATTCTATGGATACGGAATATGTGACTTTGAAGAATCTTGAAGTGTTGGATAAGTGGGTGAAAACATCCCGAAATCAATATAAAGGAACTGTCAGACGTTCTGTGTGGCTTTCTGAGGCGGGTACATGTTCGCCATCTTATGAAGATGATGATTTGCAAGATCAGGCTGCCGGATTTGCTTATGGTTGGAAGAAGATAAATAATCTGGACGGTATAAATGGTATACAATGGCATAGTTGGTTTGACCATTTGGGAGATGGTGCTTGTTTGGGATTGCGTAAGTATGCCGATGCACCTCATAATGGTGAAATTAAGCCTGTATGGACGACCTATCAAAAGGCTGGTACTGACGAGGAAGATGATTATTTTGAACAGTATTTATCCCGAATTGGAATTAATAGTTGGGAAGGAATAATTCAGAATATTCCATAAGTGATATAAAGTATAAGAGGAAGTTTAAACAAGCTTCCTCTTATAATATTATATAGTTACTTCATTACTGATTTGATATAAAGCAGATAGGTTTTCATTTATTTGATATTTGTTATATGCTATAAGAGCTCATTTTATTTTGATTTAGAAGAAGATATATTAATACCTTAATCGGGAAGTAAGGATGTATTGGACTTGCTAGAATCTATATTTCCAATATTTCTCACTATATATCTTGAAAATAATTTGGTACTTGTCCGGGTTATTTCTCCTTTTGTTGAGTTTAATGTATTGATAATTAGTGTTGTACAAGCGCGTTTTACGCGGTATTTGTCCGGGTCATTTTTTAGTTTTTCCAATATATTTATTATAAGTTTGTGGGTGTGAAACAGTAAAAGATTCATGAAGGAATTGATTGTTAACCTGTCTGATGTGTATTATATTGTCAGGCATAAAATATAATGAATATGAAAAAGATTTTTTCAAAAAGCTTGTATCTTTTATTGATAAGCTTATTTTCATGCCAAGAGGATTCTTCATTTCTGTTTAAGGAAATGAATGATGATCTAAGTTTAGTAACATCAGCAACTACAAGAGGAGATGCGGGAGATGGTGAATATGATATTTTGGGACATGGGTATGATATTACGAGTTTATATTTAGATCCCAAAGCTGCTGGTGCAATTGTATTCGATATGGACAAGTTAAAAAAGAACAAACTGATACAACCTTATAAACTAGAGGAGTCTCAGTCTCGATATGTATCAGGAAAAGATGTTTATGAGTTTACTTCTAATATGTCTGCATCTTTGAAAATAGATGAGCCTGGTTTTATGAAAGTGATAGCTGGCGGGTCATTGAATGTTGCTTTTGGCGGAAGTAATGCTTATAGCTCAGATTATTCGTTTGCCTATTTTACCCAAAAATACGTAGATAGTAGATATCGAATAGCTGAATCTGATATAAATGTACTTCGTGAATGCCTTACCTCGCAATTTATTGATAGAATATCAACATATACTCCTGCTCAGATTGTAGAGGAATATGGTACTCATGTATTGAAGGATATATATGTGGGCGCTAAACTGGAGGTTTATTATATGGCTAAGTCTGTAACTACCTCAAAGAAACAAAATGTTGAAGCAGGTTTGGGGGTATCTTTGGCTAGCATTTTTAAAATAGATGCAAAATTTCATTACGATAGTTCTTTAGCTACGAATAATAAGCAACAGTCATTGTATTATTCGACAATAGGTGGAGATCCGACAGTTGCTGTGACAGGAACATTTGATCCGGAAAAGGCTTCAACTGTAGATATTGGTAAATGGAGTGAATCGATAAAAAAAGAAACTCCTAAATTTATAGATGTGGATCCTAATTTCAAGTCATTTATACCGATATATGAATTGGTATCTGATCCTGTTAAGAGTCAGGCTTTAAAAAGTTATATTGCTAGTTATATAAAAAATAAAGAGGTTAAATCTGTTACCTTGTATCCTACTACTGTGGGAGTACGTGGAATTTCCGGATTAGGTCATGGTAATGAAGGAGGAGGAGTTGCTATTGGTGACATAAATGCTAATGGTAAACCTGATATGATACTTATGGGTATAGATGCTCCAAGAGGAATAAATTATTTTTGGTATAAAGTTTTATTTGATATAGATGAGAATGGTTATCCTTTAAGAGAATCTGGTGTTTTCACCATTCAAGCAAATGGATGGGATAATGCGGGTGGAGGAATTGCTATTTCTGATTTAAATAAAAATGGTAAGCCTGACATAATTTTATTGTGTGCAGATAGACCTGATAATGATACTCCTGCATATCTTTGGTATAAAGTAGCATATGATTTAAATTCGGATGGAAGTTACTCTTCATTGTCTTCAATAAAAACAGCTCCGGCTATGGGAAATTATTATCAAGGTGCCGATATTGACATTTGTGATTTTAATGGTAATGGAATTCCAGATTTGATATTAATGGTCTATGATAATCCTGTAGAAATGAATAGCTTTAGATATCAAATCGCTTATGATTTAAATTCTTATGGTGATTATCGAAGCCTTTCTACTAGGTATGAGATTCCCGGATTTGGTCATGATGGAGATGGTGCAGGGATTGCAGTTGGAGATATTGATAAAAACGGGACATTGGATATTATTTTTATGGCTCTTGATGCTCCTTCGGAAAGTGATAGATTTGTATATAGGGTACTTCCTGATGTAGATAGATATGGAGCTTCTTATTCTACATATTCTGATGTGATTTGGTTGCCTAATAGCTTATCACCTTGTCAAAAAGGTGCTGGGGCTGGGTGTTGTTTATATGATATAGATAATAATGGCTTTCTTGATGTCGTTTTTATGGCCATAAACAATGATATAGAGGGGGGAGATAATACTTGGAAATATATAACAGGACATAACTTAAATAAACAGGGTATTCCCATGCAATGGAGGTAGTCTTGCTTATATTATAATTAGTGAAGTTTATTCCATAAGCAATATTAAATGGGGGGAGGCTGAATGAGCTTCCTTCCTCGTATTATCTACACCTTAGTTTTTTATTATTTGTTGGTTCTGCATAAAACTGGTATTTATTGAGACTCATTAAAGGAAACGATATAAAGAGTACCAGAGAGTCGTTTGAATGCTGTATTTCTAGAAAATGTGATATACCGTTGTGAGGTCTATTACTTTCAGTTTAAAAAATTATAATATGATTAATAGAACTGTTCTTAATATCGGTTTATTTAAGTGTGTATATTGTTTGTGGTTACTACTGCCTCTGTATGAAAATGTATATAAAATATAGTGATGTTGTACTAATATAAAAAATGTAGAATAGCTTTTGGTATACAGCTATGTAAGAACTATTTTGAGTAGTCTTGATTGAGGGTTCGAAAATTTGTTCAAACAGAACTATATTTGAAATGTTTAATTTGTAACTTTGTATTCTAAATATATATGGTTGTAAGTTAATGGACAAATTAAACTTTGTAACTTTTGATAATTTATCGCAATATCCCTGTTTGGTTCATTTTCAAACATATAGAGAAGGCGGACTTTCGATTGGTGATTTCTCATCACTGAATATGTCATATAGTGGAGGTGATGACCCGGAGGCGGTGTTGGAAAATAGAAAATTAGTAGCAGAAGGTTTGGGAGTCCCATTAGAAAATTTTGTGTTTTGTCACCAGACACATAGTCTTAATGTTCGGATTGTCGGAAGGCAGGACCGTGGAAAGGGAGTGTATCTTGATGATAGTGATGAACTGTATGGGGTTGATGCTATGATCACTAACGAGGCAGATACGATGTTGTGTGTAAAGACGGCAGACTGTATTCCTGTCATTTGTTTTGATCCTGTAAAACGAGTAATTGCTGCATTAACAGCAGGTTGGGAACTTACGGCTGGAAGGATGGCTGTAAAGACTATAAATTTGATGCATGAAGAATTTGGAACTTTACCTTCTGATATTATAGTTGGTATAGGTGTTGGTGCAGGTGTCTGCTGTTATGAAGTAAATGGAGATGTTTTATTGAAGTTGCAGGAATCATTAAATCGGAAATCGGATTTTATTTCTTGTTTTAATAAGAAAGGGAGTAAATTTTTTGTAGATTTGAAACAAATAAATAGGTTTCAGTTAGAAGATATTGGAGTATTAAAACGTAATATTGAGATGTCTGAATGTTGTTCTATTTGTCATAGTACTGAGCACTTTTCATTTAGGGCAAGTGCAGGAAAAACAGGAAGGGCAGCTATTGGAATCATGTTAAAATCTTAAATATATGGACTGGAAAAACACACTATCGAAGCTCGCACCTTTCTTTGCAATAGTTCTTGTTGGTATTGTTGTCACTATGGCACTGTGTTGTGGAAGAACTCATTTTGTTCAGGCTGTTTCTGGAAATACGTTGTTACTTGTTCTAACGGCAGCATTGGTTGTTGTGGTTATATTGGGGTGGTTTAGATATGAGAATCAGGAGAAGACTGGGCTTAGTATTATCATTCCGGGATTGATTCTTGCTGTATTTTGGATATGGCAGTTTATTCATCTTTATAAGTATTTTTATGGTGGCGATAATAATTCTATGAAGCAGCTACAGGAAATTAAATATGATGGATTTGTAGAGTTGTTATTTGCAGGAGTAGGAATAATTCTCACATTTACGGCATTCTATATTCAATACGCCGCTAATCAGCAACATTTAAGAAATTTTGAAGAAACGAGATTGGATAACCAAAGAGCGAGATTTGAGAATACATTTTTTGATGCATTGAGGTCTATAAAGGATTTGGTAATTTCTCAAAATATAAATGGAATAGGTAATGGATTGGATGTCTACAGATATATGTTTTGGGAATACAAGTCTATTATCAGACTAGTTGAAAAAGTCCTTGGAAATGTTGGTCAGAAAGAAATTATAGCTTTTCATTTTTTTATTAATGGAGTTTCTGTTGCTCCTAATTCAAATCTTAAATTGCATAAATGTTTGCAGAGGCATATTGGTAAAGAGGCTATTGATGAGATGATAAAACGAATCAATGAAGCACAGATTGTAAATACGACCAAAGAAAGTGAAGTTAAGAAAGCAATAGCATGTGGACTCTTTGATGGCATTGGAGATTATGTTCAAAGTTCTCTTATTAATAAGAAAAGAGTTATGTGGTTCGATGGCCATAAGCATCGGTTGCTTCCATATATAAAAATGAGATTGTATGCGACTTGGGTGCTACAAACTGATGAATTCCTAAATTCGGTTTGTAGGCGGAAAGAGGATATCTCTCAGCAAGAGCGGAGGCAGAAGACTTATGATTTTTATTTCGAAGCTAGTTTTACTGAATATGAACAGGAGCTTGTTCGTGCTTTCTATTTATGGTTGGAGAGCCTGGATGCTGAAGAATGCAAAGTACTGGAAATACAAAAGGAGGATTACTCATTGATTAAATTCGTGTGAGAGGTTTAGGGTGAGCATTGTTGTCTCTGAATTGGTATTGTTCCCTATTTTGTGTAAATAGTGGACAGTACCAATTCTAGTCTCACGGTCTCATCATTTTAATATTCTGTAGGCTCTGCATAGAGTTGATATTCATCAAAAAACTCATCTTTGATTAATGCTATTTTTGATTTTGGTGTTATCCAGATACATATCGGATATGCTTGTTCTTTTTTGTACATAAATAGATTATTGTATTTTTCCAAAAGTGTATTATCTGCTTCGTTATAATCAGGGAGAGTGGAATATAATGAATTTATATAATCAATGAATACTTTTTTGCTTTTTTCAAGAAAAGCAGATTGATTATCTTTTTTTTCGTCACGGAGATATACGGTGACTGAGGGTATTCCTTCATGTATGTTTTCAAATGTGGCAAAACTATATTCCTCACATAAGACATCTACATATCCTGTACTATGTCCAATTGAACCATGTATATCTTTCCAATTATAACGAAGGAAGTCTTTTGTGTTTGTTATTTCTATTTCCGTTGTATCGCAATAAGCTATCTTGTTATTTTTATAACCGAATATATAAGTTTGATATTTGCCTGGAAGGTAAAAATGGTGATTCCATTGTTGTGTAAATCTGCCAGTGTGATCTGTTTGTTCTAATACTTTCATGCGTCCATCTATATTTGAGACTTTCCATGTGATTGAATCATAAACATCCATTAATGGAAATAGCATAAAATTCTTGTCGGGGAATAGTTTGAATACTGCATATTCAAAGATATTCTTCTGTGTCTCTTCTATTTCCAATTTTAATGGAATAATATCTTCAACATCGTTATTTCCCTCATCATTGTTCACATCATTGGGAAATATACTACTATCTGTTTTTGAACAGGATGAAATAAGTAGTAGTGCGGCTAAGGAGTATAATAGGCTTTTCATGGTTAATTTAGTTATGTGTGTATATTGTAGTAGCTATTAATTAGCTACACATACAAATGTATATAAAATTATGTTATGTTTTGAGGGAAAGTCAATTTTTCCCATTTTATTATTTTATAATAATTATCTTTGTGTAATCAACAGGAATAAAAGCTATTACTTTAAAACTTTATTTGATTGTTTAATTTAAGTTAGAATGTTTAAGGGCTATGTGAGCGCCACTTTAGTAATCTTCAATAATTATCTTATCAAAGATATCTTTTTTAATGGTTTTTCTGTTTCCATGATTGTCTTCAATTGTGAATTTTCCGAAAATATCCTTCTTGATAGTTTTTCTATTTCCTCTCTCATCTTCGATGATGATATTTCCAAAAATATCTTTCTTGATAGTTTCTGTATTGCCTTTATCATCTTCGACTATGATATTCCCAGAAAGATTTTTTTTAATGGTTTTCTTATAGCCTTTTTCGTCTTCGAGAACAGTATTTCCCCAAAAATCTTTCTTAACAGTTTGGGTAGTTCTTCCTTTTTCTTCGATGACTAGGTTTCCTGAGATATCTTTCTTGATAATCTTTTTATTCCCTCTTTCATCTTCAATAACAGTATTGCCGAAAATATCCTTCTTGATGGTTTTCTTATTACCTTTATCATCCTCGATAACAGTATTTCCAAAAATGTCTTTCTTGACAGTTTTCTGTTTTTGGTTGACTTCAAGATATTCATGAGAGTTATTTGCGCCAAAGCCCTTTATTATTTGAGGAGCTATAATAAATTGGGCTGCAATTAAGATTAATAAGATCTTTTTCATAACGTGTTGTTTTGGTTTATGACAAAAGTAGTATGGGAAAATTATACAAAATAAGTAAAATTCATAATTTATGATATGGAAAAGCCTATATTGATTAGGAAGAAGGGAAACACTTCTGTTTTTTATAATGTTTAATGGCAATATAGGGATATGAGCATTTTCTTAAGATTTGGCTGATAGAGAATTGCTCAAGCTTCCATTTCTGTACTAAAATGAATAAAATATTTTAGTCTCATACTCTCACTTCTTTTGTGTAATTGCCAAATAATTAATCTGTTATAGGATGAGAGATACTTTTTACAGAGGTATCTCTCATTCTTTTCTCACTGGAATCACCCTATTTTAGCCTGTCTCTCATGCTGTTTTTGGGCATCTCTCATCCTATAATACAACTATTTCCCATAATGTCCTGGACACGGCACATAAATCGGTTGTGTACGAATCCCGATATTCTGCAAAGAACCTTCTTCTTTCAATCTGCGAATATGGCGTGCGGCCATGCTGTGTGTGAATTGACAAAGTGACTGCATATCAGAGCGGGTCAAAACCGTATGCGTAGAGAAGTACCCAGTTAGTTTCTTGTCTATTTCTTCTTGGGAGAGGGTAGCCGAGTGAGGTTTATATTTTGAGCGTTGTGCATGCATACCTACAAGCTCACTTTTTAAATCTTTGTCCGCCAGAAAGCTGACCGATTTAAACTTCACTTTGTCGGCGTGTGCGGCCATGGAATGTATCGGCTCTGTTGCTTGTAATGTGATCTGAAAATAACCGACCCCGTCAAGGTGCACCCTTTGCCCTTCGCGAAGGTGATTACCCATGCACCGACTGAGTTCCATTAACATTGCTTCTACTTCGGCTTTGCCAAAGGTAGTTGCCGAATGAATCTCGGCTGCCAGTCTGCGGGTAGTCACATGTTGAAAATTCACGACTCTGGGGTGATAATTTGTTTCCTCTTCTTCTCCTTGAACAGGATTCTTATAAAATTCGAATTGTACTGCCATCTTAATTGTTGTTTATCTATTGTTTATATATGCTGTTACTTATCTCTCCGGCATTTAAAGCCTTTATCCGCATGTCATCTTGCTGACATCTTCATCGTTCTACCCGGGTGATCCGATCATTGCACCTTTGAGAACATATCTGTGTATTTGGGTGAACATGTCGGTTCACCTGGGTAGGGTGATGAATAACGTCTATCAAAGATACGACAATAATAGTTGTAAAACAAGCAATTATAGGATTGTTTGCATGATAATGAATGGTAAAATAGATGCGCCTTCAGGTGCTTTTTGAAAGAGGATATGCCTAGGGCTGAGATTAAATAATGAAAGTTGGAAAGCAGAATGAGAGATGCCCAAAAATAGCATGAGAGATAGGCTAAAATAGGGCGATTCCAGTGAGAAAAGAATGAGAGATATCTCTGTGAAATTTATCTCTCATTCTATAATGCATTAACTACTTGGCAATTGCGTAAAAGTAATGAGACCGTGAGACTAAAATGTATTTTTTTCTTTTAGTAGAGGGGGAGAGGAGGCAGAGATGAAACTTGTGATCAGAAACTTGTTTACATAGAATGTTTACAGTACTTTTGTGCAAAATATATAATGCCCTACACATACAAGCAGGACAAACAGCTAAAGAAAAATGAGAATAACACAAGTGAGAGACGATGGCAAAGTCAATACGATGCGTACGTTGAAGATTGAGCGGCTCGTAGAGCAGATGAAAAAGGAAACTAAAGCACAACCGGTCTCTAATATGAGAGAAGTCCTGCCTTATATGCTTCCCGGTGATAAAAATGATTATATAGAAAAAGTACCGAAGATACTTCCGGCTGCTGTTTTTGTCAGGGAAAACGGAGTGATGGCAATGTCTGAATATAATGGAATCGTTATGCTTCAGGTCAACGGATTGTCCGGACATATGGAAGCTGATGAGGTGAAGGAGCGTGTGAAGGAATTGCCGCAAACTTATCTTGCTTTTATTGGTTCTTCCGGAAAGTCTGTAAAAATATGGGTTCGTTTTACGTATCCCGATAATCGTCTGCCTGATAATCGCGAACAGGCGGAAGTCTTTCATGCGCATGCTTATCGTCTGGCTGTGAAATATTATCAGCCCCAACTTCCGTTTGACATCGAACTGAGAGAACCTTCGCTGGAACAGTATTGCCGTCTGACTTTCGATCCGGAATTGTATTTCA
>ENA-OPBE01000892-OPBE01000892.1-human-gut-metagenome-genome-assembly--contig:-NODE-892-length-28129-cov-1.746135_pt1 | contig 28129 bp, 24 predicted proteins | sample MGYA00241066_ERZ501448 | MGnify/ENA primary metagenome ERZ501448 (study PRJEB25962, sample SAMEA2042585) | human gut metagenome | biome: human gut; feature: human-associated habitat; material: faeces...
ATTGGTTCATTTATTGGGGTAGATACTCCTGTTACGGTTATTCAAATGTTATGGATTAATATGGTTATGGATACATTAGCTGGACTTGCTTTTTCGTTTGAACCACCATTATTAGAATATATGGATGAATATCCTAAAAAAAGAGATGAGAAAATTTTAAATAAATATATGCTTCATGAAATATTGTTTACTGGTTCTTATTCATCATTACTTTGTGTTTTCTTCTTAAAAAATCCGTTTATTCATTCATTATTTAGAAATGGAGTAAATGATGAATATTTCATGACTGCTTTTTTTGGTCTATTCATATTTATTGGTATTTTTAATTGTTTTAATGCTAGAACTAATAGACTTAATTTACTTTCGAATTTGTTAAAAAATAAAATTTTTCTAGCTACTATTATATTTATTTTTATAGTTCAATTGATTTTAATTTATTATGGAGGAGATTTATTTAGAACGGCAGGATTAACATTAAAAGAATTAGAAATAATGATTGTTATAGCTTTTACTGTTATTCCTATAGATTGGTTTAGAAAAATATTTTTAAGAAGTCGTGGTTATATAGGTGGCGTTTAGTCATCTTTTTTGTTGTAATATGGCATATATATAATTTATAGGATTATTTAAATTTTCAATTGAGTTAATTAAAAATAGATGAGTTATATTTTCTATTTAATTATTTTGACAAAACTATTTTTTTGTGGTAGTATATGCCAAAAAAGGGAGCTTGCATTATACGGTGATATTAGGAGGAATTTATATGACAAAGGACGAATTATTAAAAGCAAAACAAAATTTATTAAAACTTGAAACATTAAAATTAAGTGGATATCCAACAATAGATAAACCATGGACTGAAAATTATAATCAAAAAGAGTTAGGAAAAGAAATTCCTAAAAGGACTGTTTTTCAAGAAATTTATAATAACAATTTCTCTTTTTCAAAAGATTTAGCGCTAGAATTTTTTGGAAGTAAGATAAATTATTCAACTTTTTTTAAAAATATTGAAGCAACAGCAAAAGCATTTCAAGAGTATGGAATAAAAAAAGGAAATTTTGTTACAATTTGTGCAGCGGGTATTCCGGAAACTGTTTATTCGTTCTATGCCTTATCAAAATTAGGCGCAGTTGCTAATATGATTGCTCCTCATTTTGAAAAAAAGGATTTAATAGCAAGAATTAGTGATTGTGAAAGTGACGTATTGATAATAATGGATGAATTTTATCCAGAATTAAAAGATGCAATAAAAAATTCAAGAATAAAAAATATAATTGTTCTTCCAACTTTAAATTCTTCAATATTAAGATTCGTTTCTAAAAAATATAAATTAGATAGTCATAGTAACGAATTGTATTGGAATCAATTTATTAAAGATGGAAAGAATAGAGAAGAAAGTCAGACTATTTCATATGAAAAAGATTTACCATTAACAATGGTATATTCAAGTAGAACAACAGGTGCCTCTAAGGGTATATTATTGTCAAATGATAGTTTTCAAAATTCAATTCAATCATATCCAGCATCTGGTGTTGATATTTCAAGAGGGCAAAAGTTTTATCAAATTATACCTCCATGGTATTCAACTGGATTAAGTACATCGATACATTTGCCGTTGTCTTATGGAACGTCTGTATTTATGGATCCAAGATTTGAAAGAGATGTATTTGTAAAAAATATTGTTAAGGCAAAACCAAACTATTGTGTTGCTCCAACAAGTATGTATGAAGGATTTTTAGATGAAAAACTGGTTAAAAATAAGGATTTATCATTTTTTAATTATCCATTTGAAGGTGGAGAACCACTAAGTGATGAAGTTGCCACTAAAATAGAGACAGTATTTAAACAACATGGAAATAATTCACCATTAAGGGTTGCTTATGGACAATGTGAATGTGGAGCTGCAATAACAACGCAAACTCAAATGGCTGAAAGTACAAGAGGATCTGTTGGAATTCCCCTACCTGGAATTACAATCGGAGTTTTTGATGACGATTTCAATGAACTACCTTATTATGAAAGAGGACAAATCTTGGCAAATACTCCATGTAGTATGTTAGGATATTATAAAAACGACAAGGCAACAGAAGAGTATTTTCATATAGATAAAAATGGTAGAAAGTGGAATTGTACAGGAGACATTGGATATATTGATGAAAAGGGTAATCTATTTGTTGAAGGTAGAGCATCCGATTATTCAATAATAAATGGAGAAAAAATATATAATTTTGATATAGAAAACATTATAATGGAATTAGATGGAATTAAAATGTGCGATGTATTAGAATTTGATGATGATGACAAAAAAGAATTAGCAGTACATATAATATTTACTGACGAAATTCAAAAAAATATGAAAACAAATAAAAATTATTTGGAAGAAAAATTGCATAGTCTTCAACAATATATTTATGAAAAAACTAATAATGAAAATATGGTACCATGTAGATTTAAAATTAGGGAATCATTCCCATATGCTAAGTCTGGTAAAAGAGATGTTGCAAAAATCAAACAAGAAAAGGATGGATTTATTGTAATTAATAAAACTATTGAAGAAAATAAGCAAAAAAAGTTATCTCGTTAATGAGATAATTTTTTTGTATAAAATAATCGAAAAACTACTAAAATAGTGAATTTATATGATAATATATTAATATAGGAGAGTGAGTTTATGGTTATCTCGAATCTTACATGGTTAATAATTTTTAGTTTTATGTATGTTATTGCTTTGTCATTCCTATATTTTTCAAAAACAAGATTAGACAATGGTGAAAATAAAATATATAAATATATTCTTATTACAAATTTAGTCGGACTGGTATTACAATTTCTATGTGATTATGTATCATACAAATATGATGTAATATCACCTGTTATAAGTGACTTTATATTACGAATCTATTTAGTGTACTTTATCATTTTTATATCGTTATTAATTTTTTATTTAATTGAAATTTCATTTAAACACAAAAAGATTGCTAATATAATAACTTTGATAGTTGATATATTAATATCTATTGTGGTATTTTTACTTCCATATAATTTACACAGAGATGTTGAACAAAAAATTTATTATACATATGGACCAGCTGTTCAAATAATTTTCTATTTATCTGGTATATTAAGTTTAGTCATATTTGTAATTTTAATTTCAAAAAGAAAAAGTGTTGGTTTAAATAAAAAGGTTCTACCAATTTGGATATATTTATTACTTGGATTAGGCGTTATGGTTATTCAAATGAAATATCCTGAGTTGGTAATAACCACAGCTATGGAAAGCCTAATTTGTTGCCTAATGTATTTTACAATAGAAAATCCTGATCTAAAAATGATTGCTAAATTAGAATTAGCAAAAGATCAAACAGAGAAAGCCAATCGTGCTAAGAGTGATTTCTTATCTAGCATGTCTCATGAAATTAGAACACCATTAAATGCTATTGTTGGTTTATCAGAAGATATTTCAAGTTATGAAGATCAAGTGCCAAAGGAAGTCCTTGAGGATACCAAGGATATTAAAAATGCTTCTGATACATTATTAGAAATAGTAGGCAATATTTTAGATATAAATAAAATAGAAAGTGAACATATGGACATCATAGAAAAAGAATATAATTTTAAAAACGAGATATCTAAAATGGCTAAGATAACTTCTACAAGAATAGAAGATAAGCCGATTGAATTTGAATTAAAGATGGCCGAAGATATTCCAGATATATTAATTGGCGATAAAACACATGTAAAAGAAATAATTAATAATCTTCTTACTAATGCAATTAAATATACAGAAAAAGGAAAAATAACTTTAAATGTAAAATGTATTAATAAGGGAGATATTAGTAAACTAATTATTAGTGTTCAAGATACCGGGCGAGGCATAAAGAAGGAGAATATAGAAAAGCTATTTACTAAGTTTCAAAGATTAGAAGAAGATATGAATACTACAATTGAAGGAACAGGTCTTGGTTTAGCAATAACTAAATCTCTTGTTAATTTAATGAATGGAACGATAAATGTTCAATCGCAGTTTGGAATAGGATCATTATTTATAGTAAATATTCCACAGAAAATAGGAAAATTAGTTGATGAAACAATAGATAAAACAATAGATTATAATTATATAAGAAAACCAGTTGAAATAATTAATAACTTAGATGAATTAGAAGAAAACACTAATAATTTAGAAACTTTAACAAAGAGTAACAGTACTAAAAAAAGAATATTAATAGTAGATGATAATAAATTAAATATTAAAGTTGCTACTAGACTTTTGTCCGACTTACCATATGAGATAGATGAATGTTACAATGGTAAAGAGTGTTTAGAAAAACTAAAATCAAATAGTTATGACTTGATATTAATGGATATAATGATGCCCGAAATGGATGGAGAGGCGACTATTAAAGAATTAAGAAATAGTAGTGATTTCAAAACTCCTGTTATTGCTCTTACAGCCGATGCAGTGGCAGGAGCAAATGAAAAATACATGAGTGAAGGTTTTATTGATTATCTTGCAAAACCATTTAAAAAGGAAGATTTGGAAAATAAAATTGTTAAGGTTTTGAAGAAAGGAAATATTAAGAAATCAAAAATAGATTGGGATAGTATGCCTACGGTTGTGATAGGTGGAGATATAAACAATATCAAAAATAATGAGCAGTAGAGTATATTATTCCCAGAATATACAAAAAACATTTTTTTAGAAAACTTATCTACTCTACGAAAAGAGTTAGAATAAGTTTTTTTGTTTCCTAATCTGTATGTTTTACATATCATATACTAGAGGTGAAAACATGGATTTTAGAAAGAAAATAGGTGTAGTCGTAGATGCTGGTCATGGAGGTATCGGTTAAATCCAAAAATAGAAGAAATGGCTATTTTGGTAAGTAAATACAAGAGTTTAAGGTACTTGATAAAAGTATCTTTTATTATGTAAAAATATAAGAAAGAGAGGATGATATAATGAATTATGGAATATTTAGAAGTCAACCGATAATGACTATCAATGATTTAGCACAAATTGGATCACACAATAAAAGAGAAAAGAAAGCATATAAAAGTAATAAAGATATTAAGTTAGAATTAACAAAGAATAATATAGAATTAGTACCCTTAACAGAAAAGTATGTTAAGGGTTTTAAATTGAAAGTAAAAGATTATGAAAAAGAACACAACGAAAGAATGAAAACGGAACGACCTGAAAGAAAAAAGACCTTTAATGAAATGTTAAATAAATCAAAAAGTGTTGTAGCAGATGAATTATTATTTACGGCATCCCATAAGTTTTTTGATAATATGAGTAAAGAAGATATAATGAGATGGGCTAATACTTGTATGGATTTTGTTTATAATGATTTAGGTTATAAAAAAGAACAAGTTTTACACGCAACTATTCACATGGATGAATTAACACCTCATATTCATTGTGTTGTTATACCACTTGTTAAAAAACTAGATAAAAGAACTAATACGGAAAGATATACTATTTCTAAAAAACAATATATTAGAGATAATATTCATTTGTCAGAATTACAAGATATTTATAATGTAAGATTAAAAGAAGCAGGTTTTGAATTAGAACGAGGTATTAAAGGTAGTGATGCAGAACACCAAAAAGTAAAAGAATTTAAAAAGACAACTAGATATTTAGAAAATAAAGTTATTACAATAAATAAAGGATTAGATAATGCTGTAAACGATTTTGAAGAAAAAATGAAAACTACCAAAAGCACTTTCATTGATAAAGAATATGTTAGAGTTAAAAAAGACACTTTTGATAGTATGAAAAATGTTATAAAAGAAAGTAAAAAAGTAATGGAATTTCAACCTAAAATGGAACAACTATTTAATGAAGTAGAAACTTTTACTAAAAGCCATCAAACATTAGAAAAAGAAAATAATAATTTACAACGAGAAGTAAAAGCACTTACTACAAGGAATCAAAACTTAATCAAAGAGAATAATGATCTTAAAGACTATTTAAAAGCCATTTTAGAAGCCATAAAACAATTTTTTAGGGAATTATTACAAATTGGTAATGACAAGACCAAAGATCGTACTACAAGCGAAATAAAGGACTATTATGACAATAAAGATTTTGATTCTAACGATGTTTATGATATTTCAAAAGGAACTACCAAAGAAGATGAATTATTTGATTATGCCGAAGTACCTAGTTATTTAAAAACTAGCAAAAAATCTTATCAAGAAAAAGATAAAGATGATTTTGAAATTTAATTTTAATGATTTAAAAAATAAGTTGAATTACTTTTATATGTAATTCTCTTTTTTATCTACACACTATCTAAAAACGTCTAAATATAGTATAATATTTAGTGAAACAAATAGTAATTTGTAGAGGTGTATACAATGAAAAAACAAATTATAAAAATTATCTTTTTAATCATTATTGGTGCTGTAATTGGAGTATTATCTAAATGGGGAGATGTAATCGCAGGAATGAATTTTCTTCATTATTTTGGATTAATATCTTCTGGTATAGTGTTATGGTTAGTAATAGGAATATTGTTATTAGTAAAATCAGAAACTAGAAAAGAATTTAATATTTTGTACTTTTCATTTATGACATCAATGCTAATATCATACTATTTGTTTTCAGCATTAATTGTTAAATATATTTATATAAAAATAATTATATTTTGGATTATAATGCTTATGTGTTCAATAATATTGGGTAATATTATTTTTAATAAAAGGCATACAAAATTAATTAGAAATCTTTATATAATTGCTTCAATGATTTTGATAATATATGATGCAATTATTATCAATGGCATACAGATGGAAATTGTAATAATAGAAATGATGTTATCGTTAATTACTTTAACTTTAATAAATAAGGAGATAAAAAAACAATATTTAATAGATTGTGAAAGGAATTAGTTGGAGGAATATATGAAAAAAGGTTTAAAAATTACTTTTATTATTTTAGGAGTAGCATTAGGAATAATAGTTCTTGATACTTTACAAGCATTGCTGTTTGATAATAGTCCTATATTTAAGATTAGAGAATATTATGATGGTAGTAGTACTAACTATATAGATAAGGGGTTATTTGTTAATCATTATCATTGTGTTAATAAGGAAGAAAAAACTTTATTTAAAAACGCAAAATATACTTGTCAAATTGTCGAATATGATGATTTAAAAATTAAAGAAATTGTTGATAAAACAAAAGATATAAAAGATTTTCATTGTGCTGAGGCTTTAGAAAGCTTTTACGAAGATGATAATTATGTTTATTATTGGAGTTGTATTAAAAATGAATATATGATTGTCAAATATGAAAATGGATATGAGGAAACAATCAGTAATGCTCTAAAAAATAATACTATAAAAATAAGTGATTTAGATGATTATAACATTAGTTATATTAAAGAGACAAAGTAAAATATTTTTAAATAAAGTATAATATGGATAATTATCAAATAGTATTTGTTGAAAGTGAGAAAATATGAAAATTATATTTAGGGATAATATTAAATCTTATTTAATGCTCTTTTTATTAAGTATAATGGCAGGATTATCGGTAGTACTTTTTTGCGAATTTCCTGATAATGAATTGTGGGCATTTTCTTATTGGAGTTCAAAAACTTTTGGATTCTGGATGTTTAGCACTTCACTAATTGTATTATTAAGTGAAAAAAGAAAAACCGCTACTATAAATTCTACGATTTATATTTTTGTAATGTTTTTAATTACAACGATATATAAATCCTTTCACTTACATTTTAATGAATATACGCCTTTTAATTCATTGATTGATTTATCATTAAATAGCTTATATGGTTGGCTTTTATATAGTATATTTCCTGCTATTATATGTGGTATTTTAGGTGCAATATTGTGGAGTGGTAGAAAAAATAATATTTATGGTAAAATCTTATGTGTTTTACCTGTTATATTTATTTTTTTTGAAACTATTTTATTATTTTATAGTGTTTTCATAAATCATACAAAATTATTTTCAGCAATTACTGATTTAATATGTTTTATATTATATATAATATTTTTGAAAAAAGAAGTTTTTATAAAAAGAAATAAGTAATACAAATTACAATTTAACGAGCAGATCTATAAAAGAACTTGCTTTTTTGTGCTATAATAAATATGTAATGTTTTAGTTGCAAAAATAAAATGCAACTGAAAATAGATGGAGAATAAAATTATATAATATTAAACTTAATTTGTGAAAGGAGTTAGTCTAATGAAGTTTGGAGATAATTTAAGACAAATAAGAAAAAGTAAAAAAATGTCGCAAGAACAATTAGCAGAAAAATTATTTGTATCAAGAACAGCAGTTTCTAAATGGGAAAGTGGAAAAGGATATCCCAGTATTGATTCGTTAAAGTATATGTCAAAATTATTTAGTATTTCTATTGATAATTTATTATCAAGTGAAGAAATATTAGATATTGCTGAACAGGATAAACAACAAAGATTAAAAAAGAATAATGGTTTTATATTTAGTGCATTTGATATATTATCGTTATTTATGATTATTCTTCCATTATATGAATCTACGGTTAATAATTATATATATTCGGTTTCTTTATTTGCTAAAAATGATTTATTTAATTACATAAAAATTACATATCTAGTTAGTTATATAATATTGTTTATAATAGGTATTGTTGAAATAATATTGAATTTATTAGGAAAAGAAAAAATACAAAAAAATCTTAATATTATTTCACTATTAATTCATTTAGCATTAATACTTTTTTTTATAATGACAAAAGAACCTTATGCTTGTAGTTTGATTTTTATATTATTTGTATTTAAATCATTTCTGTTATTTACTAATGAAAAAAAGTAAAAAATCAATGTGAAAAAAAGTGTCGAAAAAAACCGAATGTGTGAAAGCAAGTTTCTTGAATATTTCTTATAGTCATAATAAACTGAAAATGTAAAATTTATATGAAAGGAGTTTATTATGGAAAAAAGAAGAAAAGAAATTTTGTTATGTGGAGGATTATTTGCTGTTGCTATTATTTATACATTATTAGTAAAATATATAGATGTACAAGAAATTGGTCCAAATGATTCTTTAGTTGGTTTTGCTACAATTAATAATTTTATGTTTAATTTAACTGGAGTAAATATGCTATGGTACGATATAACAGATTGGTGGGGATTTGTACCATTATTTATTGCTTTTATATATGCAATGATTGGTTTTATTCAAATGATTAAACGAAGAAACATATTAAAAGTTGACAAAGAAATATTAGGATTAGGCGTATATTATATTATAGTAATTGGATTATATATCTTTTTTGAAACATGTATAATTAATTATAGACCAACATTAATGGATGGAATTTTAGAAGCTTCTTATCCATCTTCACACACATTGTTATCAGTATGTATTTGTGGTAGTTCTTTAATTATTAATAAATATTTATTTAAAAATAGGAACTTTTTTAAAGCCGAAAATATTATTTCTATATTATCAATATTAGTAATTGTTATAGGAAGATTTATTTCTGGGGTACATTGGTTTACTGATATTGTTGGGGCAATTTTAATTTCTATAGCTTTATTAAAAGCTTTTAATATATATATTAAAAGTATTAATAAGTAATACAAATTACAATTTGTATGAGTAAAAAAGAGCCGAAATTCAAAAGAAACTTTGTAACTAATGAATTTCGGCGATAAACCTAGTTTTAGACAACTAGGTAACACACTACTAAGTCGGTAAACCAACTTAGATGTGTGCAAAGGGATAAACCCCTTTTGAAACCCCATTTAAGCAACATATCACAAACTAATCGTAAGTGATATTGTTGCCTTTTTATTTAAAACAAGTTTAAATAAAAAGAAAGAATACTATCGCCACTTTCATTGCTTACGCAACAAAACGTGCCACGTATTCTTTATATGAAAATAACCTTAATGCCTAATCTTACGAAAAGGCAAAAAGGTTATTTTTTCTTTTGCTTTGCAAAAGTATGGATGATAAAATTACTATTCCCACTTTCATTAAAACTTTCGTTTTAACAAAACGTGTTCGTAATTTTATTTCTTCTTATTATATTTTTTCTCTACTAACTTTGCCGTTTCTTTCTTTGCGTTGTATATAGCTAAATAAGTAAATAACTCATAAATTACTATTGCAAAAAAGAAACATATTATTACTATTGGTTGATGAGTAATATTTTCTTTCCAACACTCTAATCCTTGTATAGTTAAATATATTAGTGCAAAGAACACAGTAGATAATGTAGTTGTATCATCAAATGATCGTTGTATAACTTTTGATTCTTCTGTATCTGCATTTAAACCTCTACTGCTCCATCTTTGAATTATTGATATTATTACAACTATCAAAAATGGTATAAAAGTATAGTATAAAGAATAACCATAATTATTTTTAAAAACTAATACTAATAATAAACCTACTACTACTAAAATATTTAATAATACCATAGTGATATTTTTAATTATTTTTTTTGTTTTTCTTTTCATTTCTATTTCTCGCCTCCAATTTTAAACTTTGTACTAAATCAATTATCTCTTGTGCTGTATTTAACTGATATGTATTATCTTCTATTGTTTGCAACAATAATTCTCTTTCCATTTCTGGTATGTCATCATTCAATTTTTCTTTACACGAATCAACCAACTGCCTTAAATTTTTTATAGTTCCTAGTGCATTTAATTCGGCATCATTAAGTTCTTCTAAATCCATTTTCTCATAATAATCTTTGATAAAAGGATTAAGTGTACTAACTTCAATACCATACCCCATTTTATACATTAAATCACTATAATTAACATCAATGTACTTGCTTATCTTTCGTAGAATTTTAGGACTAGGATCTCTTTCCCCTGCTTCTATTTTAGATAAACCTGAACTATTAACACCTGCAAGTTTGGCTAATTGTCTTTGAGATAAATTCTTTTTTTCTCTAGCTTCGGCAATTATTTCACCGATAGTTTTTTCATCTTTATCATTAGACATAATAACTTCACCACCAACTTAATAATACTATAAGTGAATACAAATGTCAATATAATTTTAAAAAACGAATACAGTAGGGGTTGACAAGATAGTATCTACTATGTTATTATGGATTTGTTGAGTGAATACACCTGTATTCACAAGAGAGCATAATACATACTACGAGAGGAGGAAATAAAATGTATGAGGGTAAAAAGACAACTAGACTTAACCAACCATAAGATATGGAAAGATAAGAATATCAAACCTGAAACAAAAGAGATATACTTCTATCTATATGTTGAGGGGTTTGATAGAGATATTACCAATATCAATATTGGGAGGGTTCAAACAGAGTTCAAAAGTATAAGAAACCTAGCATTTAGGAAAAACTTACAACAACTAGAAAAATACAATTACATTAAGTTTAAAGAATATGCTAACGGATTATACGAATATCACATTTGCTAGAATAGAATAATCGCTAGTAAATAAGGTACAGTAAATGTTCGGAGATTTATGTTAGTACCTTTTCTATAAGATATATAGAATAAACTAAACTTTAATCCTACGAAACGGGATTTAAAATAAAGTTTCAGGGATCGTTATGCCTTTTTTAAGGTAATAACAAATGTTATGGAAAGAAAAGTCCTTATTATCATTATGTTAGGAGAATAATTATTTTAAAACTTGATTGCGAATATGTTATAACTCCAAGAATATTATTTAATGATAAGAAATTATCAAGAACTGAAAATGATGTATTAAGCACTATCATATCACTTGCCTTAAAAAAAGAATATTGTTATGCGAGTAATGAGTATTTAGCAAAATATATCAATTCATCTAAAAGGACTATAACTAAATCTTTGTCTAAATTAAAAGAGTTAAACTATATATTAGTAAAATATGTAGATAATCAAAGAAGAATATATCTTAACCTAGAAAAGATAACGACAAAAGTTTCTAGTGAGGTAGCAGAAAATGGCTATCAAGGGGTAGAAGAAAGTTTCTACCATAAAAGAAATAATAAAAAAGAAAATTATAATAAAAATTATATAAGACAGGGAATTGTTCCTTATTGGATGGAACACCCTGAAGTTTGCAAAGAAGATCCAGCAACCGAAGAAGAAATTGCCGAAATGAATGAGTTATTGAAAAATTTTAAAAATTAGTAAAGGAGTTGATGTTTATGATTGGAGGCATAAATTTATAGAATATGAGAAAAGGGGGAAGTAAGAAAATGGAGGTAGTATATAATGTAAAATATAAATTTAAGACAAAAGATAATATTACAAAAGATGAATTTAAAAAAGTATTTAATTTGAAATTGCTAAATGTCATTATGAATTTAGAAAATCAAGAGTTATTGTTAAAAAAATCTTGATAATGTTATATAATATACTTGTATTTCTTATCACAAATAGTCATTTCTCGATAGTATTGGAGGAATGGCTATGATAGAAAAGGTAGGTGTATATTGTAGATTATCTGATGAAGATAGAGATAAGATAAATAAAAATGATGATAGTGATTCAATAGTAAATCAAAGAAGTATGTGCTTAAAATATGCTAATCAAAATGGATGGAATGTTGTAGATATTTATTCGGATGACGACTTTTCAGGAGCAGGTACTTATAGACCTGATTTTGAAAGACTAATAAAAGATTGTGAAAGTGGAAAAATCAATTTAGTTTTATGTAAAAGTCAATCAAGATTTTCAAGAGATATGGAAGTAATTGAAAGATATTTACACAATAAGTTCATTGAATGGGGAGTTAGATTTGTAAGTATTGTAGATAATGCTGATACAAGTATTGAATCTAACAAGAAATCAAGACAAATAAATGGACTAATCAATGAGTGGTATTTGGATGATTTATCAACAAATATAAAAAAATCATTAAAGAATAAAAGAGAAGATGGTCTATTTATGGGTAGCTTTGCTCCTTATGGTTATGATAGGAGCGAAGAAGATTATCACAAATTAGTAGTTGATCCTGTTGCTGCCGAAGTTGTAAAAACAATATTTAAAATGTATGCTGATGGGAATGGCTATTATAAAATTTGTGAGTATCTTAATAACAATAATATTCCACCTCGTTCAGTTTATAAAAGACAAAAAGGTAGCAAATTTGTATGTTCTAATTGTGATTATAAGACAGTTAGATGGAATCCTGATACGATCGCTCAAATGTTAAAAAACGAAGTTTATATTGGTAATTTAGTACAAGGTAAAATAACTTCTATGGGGTACAAAGTTCACAAGTTTAAAAAAGTAGATGAAAAAGATTGGTGTAGAATAGAAAATGCTCACGAGCCAATTATTGATATGGAAACTTGGAATAAAGTACAAAAAATATTAGGTACACATCAAAAGCCAATTAAAACAGGAGAAATACACTACTTAACTAGAAAAGTTTATTGTAGTGAATGTAGTAAAGTATTTATGAGAAATGTATATCATGTTAAGGGCGAAGAAACAGGTAAAAGAGCATACTTACAATGTAAGGGTGCAAAGAAGTATCATACTTGCGATAATAACAAAGCAATTAGAATGGATGAGTTAGAAAAAATTATAATTGATGCTATCAATGATTTGCTAGACAATTACTATGATAAAAATAATTTGCAAGAACTCTATAATAAAAGAAAAGAACAATATACAAACAATTATGAAACAATAAAAATTTTAGAGAAAGAAAAGCATAACCTTGATAAAAAAATAGAAGATAACAAAGTCTTTTATAGAAATCTTTATGAAGATAAGGTAAAAGGAACTATTACAGAAGATATGTTTTGTATGATGTCAGCAGATTATTTAAGAGAAATTGAAACTATGACTAAACGAATAGAAACAATAGATAATGAGATTAAAAGTTTAGAGATAGTTAAAGAAGAAAGAAAACAAGCTGATGAGATCTTAAAAAAATATAAGCATATTGATAAGTTAAATAGAGTGATAGTAGATGAGTTTATTGATAAGGTTTATGTTGGATGTTATAACAAAGAAACAAAAACAAGAGATATAGAAATAGAATGGAACATTGAATTTTAAGAAATAATGATATTTTTGGACTTTTCCTATTCCTGCACATGGCGGAGATGATCCGGGAGCAATAAGCGGTTCATTAAAAGAAAAAGATTTAACATTAAGAGCTGCACAATACATGTATAAGAGACTACAAGAGTTAGGCGTGCCAACATCTATAGTTAGAGATACAGATGAAACGCTAACAAGAAATGAAAGAATCAAAAGGATGACAGATCCATTTGGAAATGGTACTGATGTCATAATAATTTCTAATCACATAAATGCAGGAGGTGGAGAGTTTACTTACCATTACATAATTTAATTGGGTATTAAGACGGTTGTATTTAAACGATAAAGTTAGATAGTATAATTTATCTAGAAAAGTGATAAATGACTTAAAAATAGTGTTTATTAAAGGAATAAATGCTATTTTTTTGATTTTTAATTAAAAAACATTAAATTGTTCTGAAAATACTGAAAAAAATGTCAAAATATGATAATATATGCTTATAAAGATGAGCAGTATTTAATCTTTTTAAGATGGATACTGCTTATTTTTTTGAAGTGAGGTGTAGTATGGTAAAGAAAAAATATGAGACACAATTCAGTATTTATAAAGTTGATTATGAAAGGTCAATTAAGTATTTTGATGAAGAACATAATATTAAAATTTCTTCTTATTCTGAACTTGAAAATAGTATATTAGATGTAATAAAAAAGGCTGTATTGAAAAAAAGAAAAAATGAAATAGTAAATTTTACTAATAATGGGTTTAAAGGATTAGTATTTAAAACATATCATTATCCAACATGGTATGGAATGATAGGAAATATAATTGAAGAAGATATTGATTTATCAAATACTCATATTTCATATATTTTATCTTATTTAAAAGATGATAATATATTTTTGCTTACTGGTGGATTGGGCAGTAATTATATTTCTGAATATACTCAAAAAAATTATGGATTATATCTGTTGCCTAAAATAATGAAAGAGAATAGTCCTGCAATTAAATCAGTTTTAGAAAATAAAATGTCTGGTAACAGGTTATCAAGCAAACATTCTAATAGAAATGTAACAACTATAAATATCGAAAATGATATGAGTTCAATATTTAGAGAATTATCATTAGAAATTGATACAGAAATGATTGAACTATTAGGTATAGAGGTAGATGAAAATAAAAAAATAAAAAATTTAAATCTTATAGCTAAAGATTCATTTGTTATTCGAAAATCAATAAGTATTGAAAACCTAATTGTAGTATTAAATAAATTAATTGATATAGAAAAAAATGATGATAATTTTTCATTAGGTTACTTTATTGACGCTAAAAAGAATGGATATTCCTATAAAAAATTGAATGAATTATTTATTCAATATTTAATGCACGGAATTGGTGAAAATTTTATTTTGGTAGGAGACGAGTATTCAGAATATTGCTTTGGTGGTAATTTATATGTTGTACAAGATAATGAACAAAATACAGTATACAAAAGTGATATTCCAATCACCATTAATGATTTATATAAAAATTGTTTGCCAGAACCAATTACAAAAGCTTCTATTGAAAGATTGTTAAAATATAGTTTAGTGGTATATAATGATAAAGAAATAATACTATATCCAACAAAAATTAAGCAATGTATGCAAGGATATATTGAGAATGAGAATAGACAACCATTTTTTCTTTTTAATGATAAATGGTTAATGTTTGATAATAATTTTATAGATAATTTAGATAGAGAATTTAAAAACAATTATGCACAAATGATCAAGATTGATAAAAAATTAAGAGATATATTATCAAATGATGACACTTCATTAACTGAGGATGCTTATAATAAAACTTTTAAGGATTCCACTGAAATTATACTGGCTCATACAATTTTAAGTAATAATATAGAATTAGCTGATTTAATTTATTTTGATGAAGAAAATTTATATTTGATACATAACAAATTAAAATTTCAAGGAAATGGTGCAAGAGATGTATTAAATCAAATTTTAACATCAGCCGAATTTATAAATCACTACTTGATGGAAAAGAAATCTCTTCTAGAAAAATATTATGAAGATATATTAGAAAAATATCCTAACAATAAAATCAAAGACATAAGTAAAGATGAATTTATTGATTTATTTAGTAAAACTAATGTATATTATGTAGCTGGATTTATGCATAATCTTTCTGATAGTACAGACTCTAATTACGCAAAATATATTACAATTGATACAAACAAAAAATTGAATGAAAAAGGTTATCAACTATTATTATTTAATATAAATGGATAATTATGTATAATAAAATTGAAGAAATATATAAGAAGAAAAGTGCTTATAATAGAATAACAAGAAAATTTTTTGTTGTATATGTTGTATCTTTTTTATCTATATGGATATTTGGATTGTTGAGACATACCTATATAAGTATTGCTTTAGTATTAATTTTAATATATTCTATGAAAGTAATTAGTGAGCATGAATTAAAGAAAAAATTTTACATTAGTATACAATTCGATAAAGAAAATGACAATACATTACAAGCTGAAATTAACAAACAGGAAAGAGCGATTATTAAAAATTATCTTTTGTCGGAAGAAAAATATAATGAAAAAAATATTACAAATATTATTAATCACTATAGAAATCTAATTGTACCAAAAGGAAAAAATGATAACTTTTGGAATATTATTACTTTAATTATTACAGTAATTATTCCATTTGTTGATAAAGATGGAATAAATATTGATATGATAAGTTCAATATTTCCATATTTTATAAGTTTAGTTATTGTCTGCGGAATAATCTATTGTTCATATAAACAAATATTCACTTTAACTAAATCATTAAAAGGAGAGTTAAGAATGTATGAAAGATTAGAAGAAATCTTTAGTGAATTATTAGTTGAAATAAATTTTGATAGGATATGTTACAATAAGAAAGGTGATATTTCTATGGACGAAAAAGAATTAGATTCGAGTGCTAATGAATATGAAGAAAACTATAAATCTAGTAATTATGTAAAACAGTCGCAATGGGATATGGCTATTGGATTACAAAAAGTTGATAATTTAAAACCTTCTAAATATTTAGAAAAATTATTAGAGGAAGAAGTAGAAGGTAATTTAACAATAGAAGAAGTAGAAAAAGAACTTAGAGAATATTATATTGAAAAAGAAAATAAAAACGAAGTAAATCATAGTGAATTAGAGTGTGATTTTGTATCTGCTAGAATAGTTGAACTATTAAATAAAGATGATTTTGATTTATCAGTTGATTATTTAAAATATGTTCATAAATTTTTATTTCAAGATGTTTATGAGTTTGCTGGTGAATTTAGAAAAATAGATTTTTCTAAACATGAAAAAATACTTAATAATGATTCAGTATCATATGGAGATTGTACTGCTTTAAATCAATCACTAGAATATGATATATTAAAAGAAAAAGATAAAAACTATAAAGAAATGAATATAGTTGAAGTTATTAATAATGTAACTAAATTTTCTTCTAATATATGGCAAGTACATCCTTTTAGAGAAGGTAATACTAGAACAACTGTTTTATTTATTGAAAAGTATTTAGTTAGTTTAGGTTATAACGTAGATAATAGTTTATTTAAAGATAAATCAGTTTATTTTAGAAATGCACTAGTTAGAAGTAATTATTTTAATAATTATTTAAATATAAAAGAAGATAATAGTTATTTAATTAAATTTTATGAAAATTTGTTATTAGGTAAAAATAATAATTTACATTCAAAAGATTTAATTGTAGAAGAATTGTTTGATAAAAAGTAATTAATCTATTTAGATATATAGTTATGCGAGGAAAAAGTATAATTAACTTTTGCATGGGCACTGTCAATTTTGATGGAGCCCCATTTTTCTTTTTCTAAGAAAATAGAATCTGTTAGAAAATATAAATATGGTATAATAGTATATAGAAAAGGAGATGAATTCCTATGAAATGTACTTTAATGAATAAAAATAAAGAAGTAATGTTAATAGAATATGATTCTGCAACAGGAGTATTTACTAGTATTTATAATGTTTATAATATTGATTATGCTCCATATATTTTAAAAAGTTTTTATAAAAATGAAAACGTTAATGATACTTCTTTAAGAACTAATTTAAGTGAATGGTTTAAGGGAAGAGGAATACCATCTTGGAGAGATAAGCTAGACTTATTACTACATAGACTTAATATTAATGCCCCATGTGAATTATTAGATAAAGCCTTTGGATTATCTTTATCAGATCAGTATTGGCTAAAACCAGTAGATTCTAATATTAAATATGAAGATATTAATTTCTTTGATAATGACTTTGATTATGCTGAATTTATGGAAGCATCACTTTCTAAAAACAGTAAGATGATTCATAATACTACATCTTTGAAAACACCTAATAATACTACAGATGGTATGTTAAAAAAAGCGTGGATTATTGAAAATGGTACAAGATATTTATTAAAAGGTGGATATAAGAATGAAACATTACAACCATTTAATGAAGTATTAGCAAGTGAAATATGTAAAAGACTAGGCTTTGATCATGTAGAATATACACTAGATACTTATAAAGATATGGTTGTATCAAAATGTCCTTGTTTCATAACAAAAGATGCAGAACTAATTACTTGTAATCAAATAAGAAATGATATGAAAAAACATAATAGTATAGAAGATTATGAAGAATATGTTAAAAAACTAGAATCAGAAGGAATAAAAGATGCAAGAGAAAAAATAGAAAATATGTATATTTTAGATTTTCTAATTATGAATGAAGATAGACATCTTAATAACTTTGGAATAATAAGAGATGTTAATACTTTAAAATGGTTAGATGTAGCACCAATATTTGATAATGGTCAAAGTTTAAATATCGAATACTATGATGAAGAAGAAATGCATATTATTGGTGATGGTAAATTATTTTATGAAGTTAAACCATTTGATGAAATTATTAAAATAGTAAAAGATATAAAAAGAATTGATGCAACTAAATTGGACGATATTCCTGAATGGTTTGATAACTTATTACATGAGTACCAAGATATAACAGGATACTCAGATAATAGAATTAATAAACTATGTATTTTATTAAATAGACAGATAAATAAATTGAAGAAATTAATAGAAAATGATTAGAAGTTAATATTAATTTCTTCTTTTTTGGTGGACATAAGCCAAAAAATGACAATTTTCGTGATATAATTGAAATATATGTTGATTGGTAGGTGTAATGATGGGAGTATATGAGAGTGAAGCAAGACTAGAAGAACGTATGATAGATCAACTTGTAAAGCAAGGTTATTCTAAGGTAGTAATAAATGATGTTAATGAATTAGGACAAAATTTTAGAGAACAAGTCAATATTCATAATAAAATAGAACTTAAAGGTAAAAATTTAAGTGATAAAGAATTTGAAAGATTAATGGTTAAAATATCTGGTAAAGGTGTTTTTCAATCTTCAAAAGAATTAAGACAGAAACAAGATATTCAAAGAGATGATGGTAGTATTGTTTATATTGAACTATTCAATACAAAAGATTGGTGTAAGAATATATTTCAAGTAACTAATCAAACTACTGCTGAAGGAAAATATGTAAATAGATATGATGTAACTATTTTAATAAATGGATTACCTTTGGTTCAAGTTGAATTAAAACGTAGAGGAATTGATATGAAAGAAGCTTTTAATCAAATTAAGAGATATAAAAGGCATTCATACCAAGGCTTATATAAATTTATTCAATTATTTGTAATAAGTAATGGTGTAGAAACCAAATATTTTGCAAATGGAGATCAAGAGTTAAATTATGGATTTACTTTTTATTGGACTGATATAAATAATGATAGAATTAATAACTTAGAACAATTTTGCGTATTTTTCTTGGACAGATGTCATATAGGAAAAATGATAGCAAGATATATGATTGTTAATGAAACAGAAAAAATCTTGATGGTAATGAGACCTTATCAGGTATATGCAGTTGAAAATATTGTATCCCGTGCACTAGATACAAGTAATAATGGTTATGTATGGCATACAACTGGTTCTGGTAAAACAATTACTTCTTTTAAAACAAGCCAAATTTTATCTTTAGAACCATCTATCAATCAAGTATTCTTTTTAGTAGATAGAAAAGACTTGGATAAACAAACTTTAGACGAATTTAATAAATTCGATCCAGGCTGTGTTGATATGACTAATCAAACAGATAAATTAATAGAACAAATTAAGGACAGTTCTAAGCCGTTAATTATAACTACAATCCAAAAAATGGCTAATGCTTGTACTAATCCAAAATATGCACATATTATGGAAAAGTATAAAGATTTAAAAACAGTATTTATAATAGATGAATGCCATAGATCACAATTTGGTGATATGCATAAACAGATTTCAAAGACATTTAGTAAAGCACAATACTTTGGATTTACTGGTACGCCTAGATTTAAAGAAAATCCATCACAAGATGGTAGAAGTACAGCTGATATATTTGAAAAATGCTTACATACATACCTAATAAAAGATGCTATTAAAGATGAAAATGTATTAGGATTTAACGTTGATTATATAAAATTTATGGAAGTAAATACAGGCGCATTAGAAGAAGATGTTATGGTGGAAGGAATAGATACTGATGAAGTATTCTTAGCAGATGAAAGAGTAGGCTTAATTGCTCAGCACATTATTGATCATCATAATATAAAAACAAGAGATAGAAAATATAATGCATTATTTACTGTATCTTCAATACCGTTATTAATAAAATATTATGATGCCTTTAAAAAGATAAATCATGATTTAAAAATAGGAGCAATATTTACTTACGGTGCAAATGAAGACTTAGATAAAAATCCAGAACATTCAAGAGAAGTATTAGATAGATATATGGAAGATTATAACAAAATGTTTAATACAAATTTCTCTACTCATAATTTTGACGGATATTTTAGAGATATATGTAAAAGAATAAAAAATACAGAAATTGATATAGTTATAGTTGTTAATATGTTATTAACTGGATTTGATGCTAAAAGATTAAATACTTTATATGTTGATAAACCTCTTAAATATCATGATTTAATTCAAGCATTTTCAAGAACAAATAGAGTTGAATCTGATACAAAGCCATTTGGTAATATAGTTTGTTATAGAACTACTAAAGCTAGAGTGGATGAGGCTGTTAAATTGTTCTCTCAAACTGATAGTATTGACACCGTAATAATGGCCCCATATGATACTTACTTAGATAAATTTAATAAAGCTGTAAATAAGTTGTTAGAAATTACTCCAACTGTTGATAGTGTTGATGAACTAGAAAGAGAAGAAGATATAAAAGAGTTTGTTTTAACATTTAGAGAGGTTGCTAAAATACTTGTTAGTTTAAAAACATTTAATCAATTTGATTTAGATAATGATGATACTGTTATTAATACTCAAATGTTTAAAGATTATAAAAGTAAATATTACGAGTTATACAGAAAAATTTCTAATGATAAGGAAAAAAGTTCAATTCTAAATGATGTTACATTCTCACTAGAACTAATTCAAACTGATAGAATTAATGTTTCATATATACTTAATTTAATTAGAAATGTTGATTTAACAGATGAAGAACAAAAGAAACGTGATATTGCAGATATTGAAAGTAAGTTAACAAATATTACAGATGATGAATTATTCTTAAAAGCAGATTTAATTAAGAGTTTCTTAAAATCTATATTACCTGCACTAAAAGAAGATGATTCAATAGATGATGCTTTCAATGAACATATGAATAAAGAAAGAGAAAAAGAAATTGAAAAATTTGCATTAAATAATAAAATTAATTTAGATAAATTAAATGAAATAATTAATGAGTATGAATATAGTAGTATTTTCCCAGATAAAGAAATAAACGAGGCTATTGATATAGATGATTATTGGGAAAGAAGAACTGTAAAAAATAAAGTCAAAGAATTTATTAAAAATATATTTAAGAAATTTTTATAGGAGGATGTTATGTCAAGAGAAGAAAAACAACAATCACAACAAGCAGAACTTCAAAAACAACTTTGGAGTATTGCTAATTACTTAAGAGGAAATATGGATGCTAATGATTTCAAAAATTATATCTTAGGATTAATATTCTACAGGTATTTATCTGAAAATTTAGTTAATTATGTTGAAAATGTAATGTTAAGAAATAAAATGAAATATGCAGACATGTTTAAGGATAAAGAACAAGCACAAGAGTTTAAGTCTGATTTAATAGAGGAAGAAAATATAGGTTATTGTATTGAGCCAGAGTATCTATGGAGTACATTAATTGATAACATTAAAACTGGTAAGTTTGATATTTCAATGCTTGCTAAAGCAGTTAATGTTATATCAGAATCTACTTTAGGTAATGAATCAGAAGATGATTTCGAAAATTTATTTGAAGATATGGATTTAAACAACTCTAAATTAGGTAGAGGAGAGGCTGAAAGAACTAAACTAATTTCAACTATTATGTTAAAAATAGATGATATAGACTTTCATCATGAAGATGCTGAAATTGATGTTTTAGGAGATGCGTATGAATACTTAATTTCAAACTTTGCAGCATCAGCAGGAAAGAAAGCAGGAGAGTTCTATACACCACAACAAGTATCAAGAATTCTTGCTAAATTAGTTACATTAAATAAATCAAAACTTCAAAATGTATATGATCCAACTTGTGGATCTGGATCATTACTTTTAAGAGTAGGTAAAGAATGTAAGGTAAGTTCATACTATGGACAAGAGTTTAATTCTACAACTTACAACTTAGCTCGAATGAACATGTTATTACATGGTGTTTCATTTAAACATTTTGATATTAAAAATGATGATACTTTAGAAAGACCTAGACATTTAGATATGAAATTTGATGCAATAGTTGCTAATCCTCCATATTCTGCAAATTGGAGTGCCGATCCAAAGTTTATAGAAGATGAAAGATTTAGTGCTTATGGTAAATTAGCACCCAAATCAAAGGCAGATTTTGCTTTTATTCAACATATGATATACCAGTTATCAGATAACGGAACTATGGCAGTAGTTCTTCCTCATGGAGTTTTATTTAGAGGAGCATCAGAAGGAGTAATTAGAAAATATTTAATTGAAGAAAAAAACTATTTAGATGCAGTAATTGGACTACCAGCTAATATATTTTACGGAACAAGTATTCCAACTTGTATATTAGTATTTAAAAAATGTAGAGAAAATGAAGATAATATTTTATTCATTGATGCATCAAAAGATTTCGAAGCAGGAAAAAATCAAAACAGATTAAGAGATGAAGATGTTGATAAAATTATTGAAACTTATAAAAATAGAGTTGAGATAGAAAAATATTGCCATGTTGCTCCAATGGCTGAAATAAAGGAAAATGAATATAATTTAAACATTCCTAGGTATGTAGATACTTTTGAAGAGGAAGAAGAAATAGATATTAAAGCTGTTCAACAAGATCTTAAAGATATTGATAAGCAAATAGCAGAAGTAGATAAAGAACTTAATGTTTACTTAAAAGAACTAGGGTTAGGAGATGTGTAATGTTAAAAAGTAGTACTGGTAAAATTAAAATGTCAGCACTGTAATAATGAAACAATTATGGAAGTTATCTCATCAATTCAGCACAATTATTCTGATAGGTCAAAGGATGATTATTATTATGAGATTCAATCAGTACTATTATGCCCAATATGTAATCAATATAATATAATTAGTGCATATTGGGACAATACATATGGAAAATTAGAATATACTGATGAATATGATTTATATGATGGAGATAATGTTGACGAGTCTATTATATTTCCAATTCATTCTAACTTAGTGTCTAGTAAGTCTGATTTAGTACCTGATACTATAATAAAAACATTTAGGAAGGCGATAGAATTAAAATTATATGATGAAGAATCATGCCTTATAAAATTAAGAAAAACATTAGAAATGATATGTAATAATCAGAATGCAGATGGAAATAATTTATTGGAAAAAATAATAAATATCTCTGAAAAAGGAATAATACCGATAACACTAAAATCAGCGTCAACTATTATAAGAAAACTTGGAAATATTGGTGCACACGAATCTGATATCAATATTAATAGCAATGAAATAGAATGCGTCATAGAATTAGTAGAATATATAATACAATATATTTACGTTTTACCAAAAGAAATAGAGAAAATAGATAAAAAATTTAACTTGATTTCTAAATAACAAAAAGGACTTATACAAACATATTTTGCATGAGTCCTTTTTTTAACGTTTCTAATAAATGTAGTTTATTTTCTTCTAATTCAATTTTTATAATGATTTTCTTAAATAAATTATTTATTAATATTCTCTTTTTTTCTTCATGTAAATACAATTTTTCATTGGAATAATCTTTAAAATAAATGTGAGGAATACCAGATCCTACTATATATTTAGAAAAATCTATTTTGTTTATTAATTCATTGAAATAATACACAGGTATACCATTTGGTATAAGTGCACTTAAAGTTGCAATAATTGAACTTTTTTTATTGCAAATAATAGTTTTACCAACTCCAGCACCATCTTTAATAATTGCCAGATAATCTTTATCATTTTGATAACTATTTATTTTTTTGATTTCGCCATTAGCTCCATAGATTGGATATATACCATCATCATATTCTATATCAGAAAGACTAATTGTTGAAGATTTACATTCACATATATCTTTTAACTTAACTGTTTTATTTCCATTAAACAAAATATTATTAATGCACAATTTAAATAACTTAAGGTCTTCTATTTTCTTTCTCTGTAATTCTATTTTTTTATCTAATAAATAAAGAGTATTTGCTATCTTATATTGTTCGTTAGTAGAAGGAACTTTAATGTTTAGTTTATTAATTGAATCTTTAGAAATCCCATATACTTTAAATCCATTTGCTAAAACTCTTAGTTGATTATGAACTATTGGTGAATTAAAATAATATCCTTTAAACATCGGTGCAAAAACATTTAAATTATCTCTAGCTAATATTGTATGTAAACCAGATATTGTTTTATTATTTATATTTAATACTTCAACAGCTTTTCCTATTCCTTCGTAATCTTCTGAGGCATCAGCAAAAATCAGGTCATTATTTTTTAACAGTTCATATTTATTATCATAATTTATATCTTTAATATAACTTGTAATTTCATCATTTTCATTTACTATAGAGTTATATTTCCTGTGAATATCTCCATAATGTAGATTTTTCAATATTCCTGATTCTGATAATTGATCTCTTGAAAATGAGTTTGTGGCAAAGTATTGAAATACAGTTGCTAAATTTATTGATTGCCACTCATCATTAAATTCTTTAAATCTTAGTTTAGGAGCATTCATTTTATCACCACTTTTCAAGTCCTTAAGTTTAATACTTGAAAAGCGGTAATTAATTATTTTTATATATAATATCTTTGGAAAGGAGAAAGAATTTAATGATTATTAAATCAAGAAAGATACTTTACAAGAATTGGATTTATACGTGGCTTATTGAGAAAAAGGATTATATTAAGGAATCTACTTATGCAAATTATTCAAATAATATTTTTAATCACATAATTCCTAAATTAGGTAATTATACATTAAATGAGATTAATCATAAGATTATTCAAGATTTTCTTTTAGAGTTATCCAAAAGTGGAAGAAAGGATAATACAGGTGGATTATCAGAAAAAACTATTAAAGATATTACAATTATTGTAAAAGGAAGTATTAAAAAAGGTATTAATGAAGGGAAAATAAAACATATAGAATTATCATTTAATTATCCAAAAGATAATAAAGAAAAAAGTATATATATACTAACAAAACATGAACAAAATAAAATTACTAATTATGTTTTAGATAATAGGAATACAAAAAACATAGGATTTTTAATATCTTTATATTCAGGAATAAGAATTGGTGAACTTTGTGCTTTACAATGGAAAGATATAGATTTTAAAAATAATAAATTAATGATTTCAAAGACAATTCAAAGAGTGTATATTAAAGACAAAGATAAAAGTATTTCTAAGGTTATTATAACAACTCCAAAAACTAAAAATGCTAATAGAGAAATTCCTATTAATAAAGACTTTATAGAATTATTAAAGCCATTAAAAACAGATAAGGATAACTATATTTTATCTAATAATGATAAATATATTGAGCCAAGAACATATAGAAAATATTTTAATAAGATATTAAATGAATTAAAAATAAAACACTTCAATTTTCATTCTTTAAGACATACATTTGCAACAAATTGTATTTCCTTAGGATGTGATTATAAAACGGTAAGTGAATTGTTAGGACACTCTAATGTTAATATTACTTTAAATTTATATGTTCATCCAAGATATTCTCAAAAGAAAAAATGTATAGATCTAGTAAGCAAAGTATTTCAAGAAAAAGTTAACAAGTGACTTTTTCTTTTTGGAATAAAATTTTAAGAAATTGTGTTATAATTAATATGAATAGTTTAGTATCTATTTATTAAACTTAAGGACTTGAAAAGTGGTGATAAAATGAATGCTCCTAAACTTAATGATGAATATATAAATCTAAAATACAAAGATGTTTTGAAAATAAAAAGTGGTAAAGATCAAAAAAAAGTTGAATGCGAAAGTGGTATTTATCCAATTTTAGGAACTGGAGGACAAATAGGGAAAACAAATTCTTTCCTATATGATAAACCATCTGTTTTAATAGGACGAAAAGGAACAATCAATAAACCACAATATATGGAAACACCTTTTTGGACTGTTGACACTTTATTTTATTCGCATATATATGAACCTAATATACCTAAATATTTATTTTATTCTTTTCAAAATGTTAATTGGAAAAAATATGATGAATCAACAGGAGTTCCGAGCTTGAGTTCGTCTACTATCGAAAGTGTTGAGTGCAATATTCCATCAAAAGAAGAACAACTTAAGGTAGCCGATTTTCTATCATTATTAGATAAAAAAATAGAGCTACAATCCAAGAAAATTGAAGACCTTAAGTTATTTAAAAAAGGACTATCTACTACTATTTTCAATAGTTTAAGAGACTTTGAGGAATATAAATTAGGAAAAATATGTAACATTACCACAGGTAAGCTAGATGCAAATGCTATGATAGACAATGGCAAATATAGATTCTACACTTGTGCTAAAGAATATAGTTTAATTGATAAATATGCTTTTGATACAGAGGCTCTTTTAATTTCGGGAAATGGAGCATACGTTGGATATATACATTATTATAAAGGAAAATTTAATGCATATCAAAGGACTTATGTGTTGGATAACTTTTCTCAAAATATTCAATTTATAAAATGTTATTTGGAAGAAAACTTAGCAAAAAGAATTAATTCAGAAAAAAAGGAAGGAAATACTCCTTACATTGTACTATCAACTTTGTCGGATATGGTAATTAAAATACCAAGTAAAGAAAATCAAATTAAAATTTCAAATATTATAAATTGTCATAATAAAAAAATAGAACTTGAAGAAAATAAATTATTAAAATTACAAGAATTGAAAAAAGGACTTATGCAAAGTATGTTTGTTTAGAATAATGTTGATTGGCACAAAAAAGCATCGAAAAGCATCAAAAAGCATCGAAAAGCATCGAAAAGCAAAAAAAAGTTAAAAAAAGCAAAAAAAAGAAAAATAAAGCACAAAAAAGCATCGGATATTCATTGACTTATAAAAGTCAAGTGGTAAAATATAGTAAAATGAAATAATTATGCAAAGAGGACTTAGGTCTTCTTTTTTTCATTTTAAGGAGGTGGTAATTATGTACTATCATCCTATTAATTTTTATATTTTTATAATAATAGGATGAACTAATAAGAATTAAAACTAAGAGAAATAAAGGATATATTTATTAATCATCCTTTATATGAACCTACAAAGTAGGATGAATTTCGTAAGTACGAAATAAGAATAGCACCATAGCAATTCCTTATATTATAAGGAGTTTTTTTGTTTGTGGTGCTATCTTCTTATCCTGCTCTAATTAAAAACATTAAAAATAATAGGACAATCATCCTATTTAGGAAGGAGTGATAGTTTGAGAATATTTAAATTAT
>ENA-OPBE01000910-OPBE01000910.1-human-gut-metagenome-genome-assembly--contig:-NODE-910-length-27794-cov-4.578103_pt1 | contig 27794 bp, 14 predicted proteins | sample MGYA00241066_ERZ501448 | MGnify/ENA primary metagenome ERZ501448 (study PRJEB25962, sample SAMEA2042585) | human gut metagenome | biome: human gut; feature: human-associated habitat; material: faeces...
TTTATTTTTTTTAATTATTTTTTCCACTATTTTTTCTATTTATTATTCTATGAACAATAATATTGTTGAAGGGATTGAAATTCAAGGAATTTCTGTTTCTGGAATAACGAAAGAAAATGCGGAAAATAAATTAAAAGAAATAATTAATAATTTAGAAAAAAAAGAAATAATTATTAATTATAATAATTATGAAAATAAAATAAATTTAAATGAATTAGAAATTAATTATAATATTAATGATGCAATAAATAATGCATGTGAAATTGGAAGAAAAAATAATATTTTTATTAATAATTTTGAAATATTAAAAACAATAATATTAAAAAATAATATTAAATTAGAAATTAATTATGATGAAAAATTATTAGATTCAAAAATAGATTCTATTAATGCAAATCTTCCAGGATTAGTTCAAGAATATAATTATTATGTTGAGGATAATAATTTAATTATAATTAAGGGAAAAGATGGAATAATAATTGATAAAGAAAAATTAAAAGAAAAAATAAATAATGAAATAAATAATTTAAACTCAGATACAATAAATATTGAGCTTCCAATTATTAATAAAAAAGCAGATGGAATTAATTTGAAAAAAATTCATGATGAAATATATAAACAGGCGCAAGATGCATATATTACACAAAATCCTTTAACAGTACATCCAAATGTAAATGGAGTAGATTTTGCAATATCTATTGAAGAGGCAGAAGAATTATTAAAGGAAGAAAAAGAGGAATATATAATTCCATTGAAAATTACAGTTGCAGAAAAAACTGTGAGTGATTTAGGAGAAGATGCTTTTCCAAATACATTAGGAAATTTTACAACGAGATATGATGCAAGTAATAAAAATAGAAGTAATAATATTTATTTAGCTTCAGAAAAAATAAATGGAACTATAATAATGCCAGGAGAGACTTTCTCATATAACCAGGTTGTAGGAAAAAGAACAATAGATGCGGGATATAAGGAGGCAGGTGCATATGCTGGAGGAAAGGTAATTCAGGAAATTGGTGGAGGCATTTGTCAAGTATCATCTACTTTATATAATGCGGTATTATATGCTGATTTGGAGATTGTAGAAAGAAGTAATCATTATTTTGAAACATCATATGTGACGACTGGAAGAGATGCAACGGTATCGTGGGGAACAGTTGATTTTAAATTTAAAAACAATAGAACTTATCCAATAAAAATTGAAGCAGTTGCGAAAAATGGTATTAATAAAATATCAATATTAGGAATAAAAGAGGAAAAAGAATATGAAATTGTGATACAGTCAAAAGTTACTTCAATAATTGAACAGGAGATAAAATATGAAAATGACTATTCTATACCATATGGAGAAGAAGAAGTTGAACAACAAGGTCACAATGGTTGTACTAGCAAAACATATATAATAAAAAAATTAAATGGAGCTACAGTATCAACTGAAGAAATAACATCCGATTATTATCACGCATTAGATAAAATAATAAAAAAAGGAATGAAACGATAAAATTAATAAGTATTTTTTGCGAAAATGCAAATAAATACTTATTTTTTTATTGACAAAATAAATATGAAGTGTTACAATTAGAATTGTGCATGTATCATGGATTTTATATTACCTAAAAGATTGTACAGTGCATAAATAATATGATATATGCACCATTAGCTCAGCTGGTAGAGCAACTGACTCTTAATCAGGAGGTCCGCGGTTCGATCCCGCGATGGTGCACCAAAAATTAAAGAAGTACTAAAAAAGTGCTTCTTTATTTTTCTAGCAAATAACATTTTAATATTGCATAAAAACTATTTTAGAAATCAATAATTATCATTAATATTTTTTTATAAGAAATTAAAATAGTATTATAATTTAAAAAAATGTATAGTAAAAAATTAATTGTAAATAAAAATAATTAATTATAAATTTAAAATAATTAATTATAAATTAAAATAATTATTATAAATAAAAAATAATTAATTATAAAAAATAATTGATTATAAACAAAAATAATTATTATAAATAAAATGATAATTAATTGTAAATTTAAGAAGTAATTAATAAGGAATAAAAAATAATTTAAATTCGAGATTATATTTGATAATTTTATAAAAATAAAACCACATTTAAAATAAATAAGTATAAATTATGATGTGATTTTTTATTTTTAAATAACAAAAGTTAGAAGAAAAGTATAAGTGACAAAGGTGAACATAAAAAAGAAAAGTGAAATTGAAATGATTAATTTTGATATTATAAAATTGAAAAATAAAAATGAGAGAAAGTGAAAAATAATTAAACGATTCATTTTAAAACTAAAGACAAATTGTAAATATACTATAAAAAAATTACAAAGAAAAAAAGAAAAGATGAACAATATTAAGCAAGGGAAATAGGCAATTGCTAAAAATCTTAAAGAGCAGACTAGAAATTCTTGAGAGTAGACATAATACAAAACAAGAAGATTTCATGGAAACATAATAAAAATATAAGATAGCAGGTCTATTTTAAAATTGTAAATTAATGGCAAAATAAATAGCACAAATTAGATAAGAAAATATGTTATTCAAAATATATAAAAGTTTTAAGTATGCCTTTTATGAAATATTTTATTTATAAATAATATTATCTTTTATTTATAAAATGATAAAATAAATTAATAATAAAATTAAAATTAAAAGTTAAGAATAAAAAATAATTTAATAATATTATTTGTAGATTTAAAGTTGATTTTTTTATTAATGATTTTTTTATAAGTTTTTAGTATTAATTTAAATTCTTAATAAAATAATTTTAAATATTTATTTTATATTATCTTTTTATATGAGAAATAAATATATTAAAATAAAATTAATTTTAATAAATATTTAATAAAAAATAATTATTAATTTAATATTAATTAAATATACCATATAAATTGATTGAAAAAAAGCTAAAAATAATGTATAATATGTATGTTAAATTAATTTAGGAGGAAAATAATGTTAATTGCAAGTGGCGTAACAGTCAGATTTGGAAAAAGAACACTTTTTGAAGATGTAAATATAAAATTTAATAAAGGGTGTTGTTATGGAATTATAGGTGCAAATGGAGCAGGAAAATCAACTTTTTTAAAAGTACTTTCTGGAGAGTTAGAGCCTAGTAAAGGAGAAGTTACTAAGGAAAAGACTGAGAGAATTTCTGTATTAAAACAGAATCACTTTGCTTATGAAGATGAAACTGTAATGGATACTGTTATAATGGGTAACCAAGAGTTATATAATATAATGAAAGAAAAAAATGAAATATATGCTAAACCAGATTTTTCTGAAGAAGATGGAATGAAGGCTGCAAAATTAGAGGAAAAATTTGCAGAATTAGATGGCTGGAATGCTGAGTCTGATGCGGCTATTTTATTAAATGATGTTGGAATTGATGCAGAGAAACATTATAAATATATGAGAGAACTTGAAGCAAAAGAAAAGGTTAAAGTCCTTTTGGCACAGGCTTTATTTGGCAATCCAGATATTTTATTATTGGACGAGCCAACAAATGATTTGGATTTGAAAACAATAAATTGGTTAGAGGAATTTTTAATTAATTTTGAAAATACTGTAATTGTTGTTTCTCATGATAGATATTTTTTAAATAAAGTTTGTACTAATATTGCAGATGTTGATTATGGTAAGATAAAGGTATTCCCTGGAAACTATGATTTCTGGTATGAGTCTAGTCAATTATTGCAAAAGCAAATGAGAGAGCAGAATAAGAAGAAGGAAGAGAAAATAAAGGAATTACAAGCATTTATTGCAAGGTTTAGTGCTAATGCTTCTAAGTCTAAACAAGCTACTTCAAGAAAGAAATCATTGGAAAAAATTCAATTAGATGAGATTGTACCATCTAATAGAAAATATCCTTATATAGATTTTAAACCAGACAGAATGCCAGGAAATGAAATTTTACAAGTTAAGAATATTTCTAAAACAGTCAATGGAGAAAAGATTTTAAATAATGTGTCCTTCACTGTAAAGCCAAATGATAAAATTGCAATCGTGGCTGATAACGAAAATGCGAAGACTGTTCTTTTCCAAATAATTGCCGGCGAGATGGAGCCTGATGAAGGTAAAATTATATGGGGAACTACGATTACAAATAATTATTTTCCAAAAGATAATAATTATTTATTCCAAAGTGATTTGTCTATAACTGATTGGCTTAGACAGTATTCTAAAGACCCAGATGAAACTTATGTAAGAAGCTTTTTAGGAAGAATGTTATTCTCTGGAGAGGAAGCTTTGAAGGCTGTAAACGTATTGTCTGGAGGGGAGAAGGTTAGATGTGTTCTTGCTAAGATGATGCTTTCTGGAGCAAATTTCTTAATCATGGATGAGCCAACTAACCACTTGGATATGGAGAGCATTACAGCTTTGAATGATGGAATGGTTAAATTCCCTGGAAATATGATATTTACATCTCATGACCATCAATTGATGCAAACTGTTGCAAATAGAATTATTGATATAAAAGAGAATGACGTTATAGATAGAGAAGTATCGTATGATGAATACCTAGGTATTGAATAAAAAATTATAAAATTTTGAGATACAATTTTATTAAATAAAAAAGTTAATTTATTTAAATTTGAAATAGTATTGATAAAAAGAGTCTTTATTGGATAGCAATTTAGATTCTTTTTTATTGTTCGCTTTAATTTTAGAAAATATTGTGATATATTAATGAAAACTTAATTAGAAAAGAGGTAGAATAATGGATAAAATATCGGAAATTATAGCAGATGAATTGGGTGTAAAAAAGAGCCAAGTTGATAGTACCATAAAATTGATTGATGATGGAAATACTATTCCATTTATTGCGAGATACAGAAAGGAAGCAACAGGAGGTCTTTCGGACGAGCAGTTAAGAAATCTTGGAGAGAGACTTACATATTTAAGAAATTTAGAGGAGAGAAAGCAGGAAGTTATTAAATCTATTGATTCACAAGGAAAACTTACTGATGAAATTGTGAAGAATTTGGAACAAAGCAAGACTCTTGCGGATGTAGAAGATATTTATAGACCCTATAAGCAAAAGAAGAGAACCAGAGCCACTATTGCCAAGGAAAAAGGTTTGGACGAACTTGCAAAAATAATATTAAGGCAAGATTCGAGTGTAGATATTGATGAAGTAGCCAAGAGCTTTATTAATGAAGAAAAAGGTGTAAATGCTGAAGAAGATGCCAGGAGTGGAGCATTAGATATCATTGCAGAAGCTATTTCTGATGAGCCTAAATATAGAAAACAAATTAAGCAAATTTGTTATAGGGAAGGATTTATAACGACGAAAGCAGCTAAACCAGAGGAAAAATCGAGTTATGAAATGTATTATGATTTTGCTGAAAAGGTTAACAGAATTCCAAGCCATAGAATATTGGCAATTAATAGAGGCGAAAAAGAAGAGTTTTTGAAAGTAAAAATAGAAAAGCCTACTGAAAAAATATTGGAATTAATTGAAAATGATATAATTAAGGATAGAAATAGCCAATATGTAAATTTATTGACGGCTTGTGTTGAAGATAGTTTTTCAAGATTAATTGAGCCATCAATAGATAGAGAAATTAGGTCAGATTTAACGGAAAAGGCCGAAGAGCAAGCAATAAAGGTTTTTGGAAAAAATGCCAAACAATTATTGCTAACTAGTCCGATAAAAGGCAAAACAGTTATTGGATTTGATCCAGCCTACAGAACTGGTTGTAAGATTGCTGTAATTGATGAAACTGGTAAAGTTCTTGATACTACAACAGTATATCCTACAGAGCCACAGAATGATGTTGAAGGAGCTAAAAAAGAATTAACAAAATTAATTGCAAAATATAATGTAGATATGTTTGCAATTGGAAATGGAACGGCCTCAAGGGAATCAGAGCAATTTGTATCTGATTTAATTGCCGAGATTAAAGAAAAATATAATAAAGATTTAGTTTACGTAATTGTATCTGAGGCAGGCGCTTCTGTATATTCTGCATCAAAACTTGCAACAGAAGAATATCCAGATATTAATGTTTCTCTAAGAGGAGCAATCTCAATTGCACGTAGACTTCAGGACCCATTGGCAGAGCTTGTAAAGATAGACCCTAAGGCCATTGGTGTGGGACAATATCAACATGATGTAAATCAAAAGAACTTAGAGCAGAGTTTAACTGGCGTTGTAGAAGATGCTGTAAATAGCGTAGGCGTAGACATAAACACGGCTACACCATCACTTTTAGCATATGTATCTGGAATTAACAATGGTATTGCTAAGAATATTGTAAAATATAGGGAAGAGAATGGAAAGTTAAAAGAAAGAAAAGAGCTTTTAAAAGTTCCAAAGCTTGGAAAGGTTGCATATGAGCAATGTGCAGGTTTCATAAGAGTTTCAGATGGAAAAAATCCATTAGAAATTACAGGAGTTCACCCAGAAAGCTACAGTGTTGCAGAAAATTTATTAAGTAGGATTGGATATAAATTAAATGATTTAACAAATAAAGAAAAATTTGTAGAGATTAAGTCTGAGCTTGCTGAATTAAATAACAGTAAAAATATTAAAGAACTAGCAGTAGAGTTAAATGTTGGTGAACCAACTTTGCAAGATATTATAAATGAATTGATGAAACCAGGAAGAGATCCAAGAGAAGAGATGCCTAAGCCTATTTTAAGGGCAGACGTACTTAAATTTGAAGATTTAAGAGATGGCATGATTTTAACTGGAACCGTAAGGAATGTAACTGATTTTGGAGCTTTTGTAGATGTTGGAGTAAAGCATGATGGGTTAGTACACATTTCAGAAATGAGTGAAAATTATGTAAAAAATCCTTCTGATGTTGTATCGGTTGGCGATGTAGTAAAAGTACAAGTAATTGGAATAGACCAAGAAAGACAAAAAGTAAAATTAAGTATGAAAATAAAATAACAAATAAAGAAAAATTCATATTTCGTAAAGCCTCGACACGTTATACATTGCCGGGGCTTATTCGTATAAAAAGGAGGATTAGAAGGTTTTTTATATATTTATAAAAAATAAAGATGTATTAGGGTATGAATAATATTAAAAAATAAAAGCTTCAATATACTGAAGCTTTTTAACATAATTACTGTTTATTTGTATTTTTCTTGTATTTCACGTATTAAGTCAAAATCGTTATTCATTATATCAAGGAAAACTTTTGCTATGTTTGGATCAAACTGCGTACCAGAACATCTTTCTATTTCTGCTCTAACTACATCTATAGGCAATGAATCTCTATAAGATCTTTTTGAAGTCATAGCATCGAAAGTGTCGGCAACTGCAGCAATTCTAGCTACATAAGGAATATCATCTCCAACTAATTGACTAGGGTAGCCACGTCCATCATAACGCTCATGATGATGTTTTACAATAGGCAATATATCTGTGAAAATTGCTGCGTCACCTAACATATGCACGCCAATCATTGGATGATTTTTTATTTGAGAATATTCTTCATCACTTAATTTTGATTCTTTCAAAAGAATACTATCTGGAATTCCTATTTTACCAATATCATGGAATAAGCCACCAATTTTTAGAATGTGAAGAGTTTTCTCGTCTAATCCTAATTTCTTTCCAATCAAAACAGAATATTCAGAGACTCTATCAGAATGACCTCTTGTATAAGGATCTTTTGCTTCAACAGTTTGACGAAGTATTCCAATTGTATCTAGATAAGCTCTCTCAAGTTCTTCATTTTTATCGTGTAATTGTTTATTTATTGTTTTTATTGTATTCATTTGTTCAATTGATTTTATTCCTGACTCAATCAATAATAATAATTGATCAAATTTATCACTTTTTTCACAATATCCTTGAATCTCCAACCTTTTAATTGTTTCAAGAGGTGGAGCTAAATCCTTATGACCTGTAAGCAATAAGATATATAAATCTTTATTAAACTTTCGTATTTCTTCTACAACTTCATCACCGTGAATTGGGTCCATCATAAAGTCAAGAATCATCATATCAAAATGCTCATTACGCACACGTTCAATAGCTTCCAATGGATTTGTTAAACCAGTGAAATCATAACCTGAACGTTTTAAAAAAATAGATAGTGAGTCAACAATACCTTGTTCGTCATCGACAACGATAATTTTGTAACCATTTGACTCTGCTGTTATCATGTTTTTTCTCATAATAGATACCTCAAAAATAAAATTACTGATGCTATTATAATAATAAAAAAATAAAAATGCAATAAATTATGAAAAATTTATTGCAAAGGAAGTATTACATTAAAGGTTGTACCTTTATTTACTTCTGTTTCAAATGTTATATCTCCATTAAAATGGCCTTTTATTGTAGAGTAAGACATAAACATTCCAAGTCCAGTACCATTTTTTCCTTTGGTAGTTATCATTGTGTTAAATAATTTGTCTTGTACTTCTTTTGTCATTCCACAACCATGGTCTATTACGGAAATAATTAAGTTATTATCTAATTTCTGTGCTAAGACTTTTATTTCTTCACCTTTACGTCCATTGTAAGATTGAATTGCATTTGTTATTAGATTGTTTATAACCTGTACTAGACTGTTTATATCGCCTACAAGAGTAGTTGCTGATGGAACTTGTACATCTAATGTAAGTGTTAAAGAGGCATTGCTAATTTCGTGTTTCATCAATATATTAACTCTCTTGAATAATTCATCTACTGTAAATGCATTATTTTCATTCTCAGAAAGATTAACTGCTTGGCCCTTAACGGCTGTAATAATGTCTGACATATATGATGTATATGAGTGAATTTTTGTTATCCATTCTCTCATATCATTTGCAATTGCATGGTGGTCATTATTCGTTACTTCTGGATCGCCAATTGAAGCATCATATTCATTAATTAAATCTGTAAGTCCTTCGGCCGCACCAGAAATAGACATTATAGGAGTTTTTAAATTGTGAGAAATTCCACCTATCAATTGACCTAAAGATGCTAAACGTTCTTTCTCCATAAGCATATCTTGATTGTTTTGAATTGTTTGAATATCTTGTTTATGCTGAGTAATATCTTTAAATAAAATTAATATCCCAAGAAAATTATTTTTATCCATTATATTATTAATTTCAACTGTGAAAAATTTATTAAAAGGTAATATTCCTTGTTCAAATGAAACTGTTTCTGTACGACCTTTTACACTATTTAAATATTGTTTAAATTCAGCAATGTTAACACCGTAATCTTGATGATGTTCTAAAAATTTAATAATATTTTTATCCCTAATATTTTCATCTTTCAATTTAAAAGTATTTAAAAAGGTGTTATTAAAATCTGTAACTACATAATTTTCGTTTAAAATTATGTAACTGTCTGACATTCTGTTTACTACTGTACGTAAAGCAATTGGAGCAATTCCTAAAAATTTGAATTTAAAAATTGCAAGTGCAAAAAATACCATGGCAAATGCAAATGAGATTGGTGTTATGAAAACTGACATTGGTATAATTTTGAATGTTCCAAGTACATTAACCACAATTGGAATGCTCATTCCAGCAATTATTAATAAAGATTGTTTTGAAAAGAAACCAGAGGTCTTTCCAGAAGCTTTTATTATATAAATAATTCCAATTAATAATAATGTGTATGAATATATATTGTGAATTATAAGCCAATTTCCATAAACGCATTTACTAATATTTGTAGAATATACTTTATAGAATAAATGATGGAAATTATTTGTCCATAAAATTATTAATGAAGTGATAGGAATTATTAATGTAAACAAATCGATTCTCTTTAATTTGTAATTTGGGTTGCTAAAGATTTTTCCAGTAAATAGAATACATACTGGCAAAAAACATGTACCAATATAAATATAATTTTCAAAATTGATTGCAGGAATATTACACAATTTACTAAGTATTGCTTGTAAAATTACTCCCACACATATAATAAATACACAAAGTAGGTCCAAGCAGAAAATATTCTGCAAGGACGTCTTATTTTTTATTTTTAATACATATACTAACAAACCAGTAATTAAAGCCGCTGAAATTATTAGCGATAACAGTGGTAGTGTAAAAATTTCATTCATTAGTGTCCCTCCAAATTTTTATCTATAAATCCAACATTTTCAAAATAATCGAAGCATTTATTAACATATTCTGAGTTGAAAGTTGACCAATTAAAGCCAATAGCTTCTAAATACTTTTGAGTAAATGTAGCGTCTAATCCAACTTTTGATATATAAGTAAATTTTTTGTCTTTATCTAAATCTTGTACAATTCCAGAAATGATTGATTTTTTAGAATCGTCAGATAATATACCTTTAATTATATATGTCATAAGTGTGTTAGAAACAGGGGTTAAATTTATTCCTCTTTCTAGTATAGTATCATAAAAAATATTTATAGGCAATAGATTTGTATCGTATAAATGAAATACGTTACATGGACTGTTGTGTTCCAATATTTTTAATACAGCATCTGCGCAAACATCGACTGGCGTAAGTTCTATAGCATGTGTTAACATGTATTTTGGAAAGGCTCCAATTTCTACAAAAGATTTTATCCTTCTTGCAAAAGCATTGTCATTAATGTTTATTTGGAATTTTCCATCAGAATATCTGTTAGTAATGTTTCCAATTCTTAAAAGTTGAGCATCTAATCCATTGCTTACTGCTTCTAGTACGGCAATTTCAGCTTTGAATTTAGTTGTTGTATATATTCCTTTTATATTTTGGCCTACATATAGGTTCTGCTCACTGAATTTTTTTGTTCCTTCTTCTTCAGGATTATTCGAGAATTCTTCTTTTTCTCCAAACCCAGAAACGCTCATTGTAGATATATGCAGTAATCTTTTTTTATTTCTAGTACAGAATTCTATTACATTTTTAGTACCAAGTACATTAATGTTTTCAAATTCCTCTTTTTGACCGAAGTGCTTTACGATTGCTCCCGCATTTATTACAGTGTCTATATTTTTGATAAGATTAGAATAATTTTCATCTGTTAAACCTAAATTCTTTGACGTTATATCTCCTTTTATAACTTTTATTCTATTAGAATATTTGTTTAAGAAGTCTTTTTCAAAGTAAAATTCTAATCTTCTATTAATTCTGTATAATGGACTCTCGTCATTTTTCTGTCTTATTAGACAGTAAACAATACCAGTTTCATTCTTTAAGAATGTAGAAATAATATGTGCGCCTAAATAACCTGTACCACCAATTAAAAGAATATTTTTTACATCATATTTACTAATATTTTTAATATTTTCAACACAGTTGTTTTGAAGAATTTTGTCTATTTTTGAATAATTGTAATTACTCATAAATTTTTCTTCTGGACTAGGTAATTTTTTAGATAATTGCCTTATTGTTGGATAGTTAAAAATATCTGCATATTCAAATTCAAGTCCATATTTTAATGCTTCAATTTGCATGTTTATAGCAGAGATTGAATCTCCACCAATATCGAAGAAATTATCATTAACATCGATATTATCAACTTTTAATATACTCTTCCAAATTTGTGTTAGTTTTTCTTCATTTGAATTTAATGAAGAAATATCAATGTGCCCGCTATCTACTAAATGCGTAACCTTTGGTAGAGGTAAAGCCTTTCTATCAATCTTTCTGTTTATAGTGTAAGGCATAGAGTCAAGCTTTACAACATGTGTTGGAATCATATATTGTGGCAAGAATTTACGTAAGTTTTCTTTAATTTGCTGTTCTGTTAAATCAGTGTCACAAACATAGTATGCACATAAACATTCTTTATTGTCTAATGTTATTTTATTTACAACACAAGATGATACTCCTGGCATTTTGGCAATCTCATCTTCGATTTCAGAAAGCTCAATACGCAAACCTCTTAGCTTTATCTGGTTATCAATTCTTCCTAAACATTGAATTTTTCCATCAAATGTCCATCTACCGATGTCACCAGATTTATATATTTTTCCAGGACCAAAAGGATTGTTTAAGAAGCGTTGTTCTGTCAATTCCTTCTTTCCAATATAGCCTTCACCGACTTGAATTCCAGCAATATAAATTTCGCCAATAACTCCGATTGGAACTTGTTTCATGTCACTATCTAAAATATACATTTGTGTGTTCAAGATTGGTGGCCCAACAGTAATTTCTTTTTCATTATCAAGGTTTTGTACGTTTGATAAAACCGTTATTTCGCTAGGACCATATATGTTGTATATTGTAATATCATCGGATAGAGCACGTAAATCTTTTACGAATTTCTCTGGTAGAGGTTCTCCGCCGAATACCATGTTTTTAACTTGTGCAAGAGCCGTATCTGGTTCGCGATTATCGTAATTTATTTTCATTAAACTTGGAGTAACTGTCATTACGTCAACTTTATACTTGCGTATTAATGCATCTAAAAGCTTAGGATTTCTATGTTCTGCGTTGTTTGCCATAACAACTCTCATTCCATGTGTAAGTGAAACTACTATTTCATACACAAATATGTCGAAAGGTGTAGATGTAACAGATGCAATCGCATGTTTTGGACCATCTTTTAAATAATCCAAAACTTTTGTCATGGCTTGTACCATGTTAGAAAGACCAACCTGGTTAAGCATTACGCCCTTAGGGGTTCCAGTAGAACCAGATGTATATATAATGTAAGATAAGTCTTGTTCGTGTATTTCTACATTTGGATTTTCAAAGTTCTTTCCATAAATTTCGGTATTATCAAGATCTATTTCTATTTTGTTTTTTATCTCTTCAACCTTTTCACGTAAAGATTTTTGAGTAAGCACATATTCAATCTTACTATCTTCAATGTAATATTTTGTTCTATCAACAGGGTAGGTAGGGTCAATATTTAAAAATGCGCCCCCAGCCTTGAGTATAGCAACCATACAAACAATAGTCTCTAAAGATCTATTTGTCATAATTGCAACAATATCGTTACTTTTTATACCACGAGTGATTAAATAATGAGCTAAACTGTTAGCTTTAGTATTCAATTCGGCATAAGTAAGGGTCTTATCATCACAAATTACAGCAATATTATCAGGTGTTTTTTCAACTTGCTTCTCGAATAATTTACATAATGGAGCTCTGTCTATTTCACCAGAGGTTGCGTTGAATTTGTCTAAAAGCCTTTGCTCCAAAGGTGTTATAATGTTTATGCCACTTACAGAAGGGCTCAAATCTTCTAGAACTTGTCCTAAAACGAACATATAGTGCTCAACAAAACTGTTAATAGTTTCTTTTTTGAATAAATCAGTTCTGTATTCTACATTTATTTGACCAGATTTTGGAACAACTTCCAATGTTATATTGAATTTAGAAGTATTCGTTTCTACAGGTAAATATGAAACATTATCATCTACATTGATTTCATTTGATTGATTTTGGTAAGAAAACATTATATCAAATAATGGATTCCTAGAGTTGTCTGTTGGCACATGCAGAGCTTTTAAAAGAGCATCATATGGATATGCTTGGTTTTCTAAATCTTGCAATATACAGTCATTTACATATTTTAAAAAAGTGCTAATACTCTGGTTTGGCAAAATCTTTGCTCTAAAAGCTACATTGTTTACAAACATTCCTATTATGTTACGTGTTCCAATAATTCCTCTGTTTGCAACAGGACTACCGACAACAATATCAGACTGTTTTGTATATTTATATAAGCAAATATATAATGCAGAAAGAAATACCGTGTAGCTAGAAACCTTATATTTTCTAGCAAATGCCTCAACTCTTTCAAAAGTTGTAGTAGGTATATTAGAAAATATTTTTTCTCCAACATATGTCTTGTTTGCAGGAATTGTATAATCATAGGGAAGGTTTAATGCTTCGAAACCGTAGTCTTTAAACCTTGTTATCCAATAGTCTTCACTCTTTTTGTAAGCACCTGTTTTAACAAAATCTTTTTCCCATACTGAATAGTCAACATATTCAAATGGAGTTTCCTCACATGCATTTCCTTTATATAATTCAAAAAATTCATTTATTAATACATTCATCGAAACGCCATCTATAACTATATGGTGTGAATCGATAAGCAATAGTGTTTGGTTGTTATCTAAATAATGTAATTCTACTCTTAATAAAGGTGCATTTTCTAAATCGAAAGGCTTAGAAAAATTCTTTATAATAGCATCTTTTTCTGTAGATGTATTATTGAAAATCGAGATTGCAAAATCTACTTTATCGAGTATTTTTTGTTTTACTTCGTCTGCATCTAACACGAATATAGTCCTAAAGCTACTTTGCTTTTCAATAATTTGCTTAAATGCTCCTTCAACCCTCTTACTGTCTAAACGAGAATTTATTAGAAGTGCACAAGGTGTATTATAAACTAGAGTATCGTCTCCAACCATTTTACATGCGTAGTAAATTCTTCTTTGAGCAGAAGAAAGTGGATACAAATCCATTTTAGGAGCTTTCTCTAGAACAAAAGCTGTATTTTGAGTTCTAGCATTAGCAATATAGTCAGAAATATCCATTATGCTAGCCATGTTCAAAAGGTCTTTTATATGTAGTTGAACATGTAATTTATTTTCAATTTCTGCGATAATGTTTATGGCAGAAAGAGAATCTCCTCCTAGCTCTACAAAAGAGTTCGATAAATTTACTGTTTCTAATTTCAAGTATTTCTTTAAAATAGAAACCAAAGTTTTATCTGTTTTGTTTCTAGGGCTTATAATATTTTCGTTTGTTGTTATTGTTGGTGTTGGAAGCAAGTTTTTGTCTATTTTTCCATTCACATTTAGTGGGAAGCTAACCATTGGCACAATATATGTTGGAACCATGTAAATAGGTAATACTTCCTTTAAATATCTCCTTAATTCATTTGTAGAAATGCCATTTTTAAGAATAATGTAACTACAAATAAATTTCTCGTTATTATTTGTGTAAATAGTTGTGTAACTAGACTTTACGTTAGAAAATTCTAGAATTTTATTATTTACTTCGCTCAATTCAACTCTAAAACCTCTAATTTTAACCTGGTTATCTATTCTTCCTATAAATTGAATTGTACCGTCAGGAAGCCATTTTACAAGATCACCAGTCTTATATACTTTGTCGTTGCCCATATAATTTTCAATAAATTTTTGCTTAGTCATTTCTTCGTTATTTATGTAGCACTTTGCGACTCCATCGCCACCAACCCACAATTCTCCAGGGACACCAACAGGTTGCAGACTTCCAGATTTAGAAACAACATAACATGTTGAATTTGCAATAGGTCCTCCGATTGGAACAGAATCAACATAATTTTTTTCGATTTTGAAACAACAAGAAAAAGTAGTATTTTCTGTTGGACCGTATCCATTTATTACTGTTAAATTAGGATTATATTTTCTAACTTTATTAATATGTTTTGGAGAAAGCACGTCTCCACCAGTTAATAAGTATTTTACTCCATTAAAAATATTTGCATTTTCTTCACAAAGCGTGCTAAATAATGGGGCAGTTAGCCACATTATAGAAATTTTATTTTTTTCTATATAATTCTTTAATGTGTGGGCATTTAATAAATCTTCCTTCTTAATAATATATAGAGAAAGTCCGTTTAAAAGGGCACCCCATATCTCAAAAGTACAAGCATCAAATACGATAGAGCCTGTTTGTAACATTCTGTCATTTTTGTTAAATTTTATAAAATTAGTGTTTTTAACAAGCCTTACAATGCTTCTGTTTGCAATTAATACACCCTTAGGGGTTCCAGTAGAACCAGATGTATACATAATATATGCAGGAGCTTCAGCATCAAAATTGCGTAGTATATTAGACGTATTACTTAATTTATAAAAATTTTCATTTAGTGATACATTTATAGTGTTTAAATTAAATCTTTCTGTGTCTGTATCTGTTAAAATAGTAGTTGCTCCAGAATTTTCAATTATGTAGTTAATTCTAGAATCTGGATAGTGTATATCAATTGGCAGATAAATTGCACCACATTTTAATATTGCTAAAATAGATACAATCATTTCCAATGATTTATCCAAGAAAATTCCAACAACATTGCCTTGTATAACTTTATTTGCTATTAGAATATTTGCAAGTTGATTTGCCTTTTTATTTAATTCATCATATGTAAGTTCTGAATCTTCAAAAACAATGGCTACCTTATTTGGAGTTTCCTTAACTTTATTTTCAAATAATTCAATTGCAGACATGTTTCGTGGATAATCTGTTTTAGTGTTATTAAATTCTTTTAAAATTTGCAATTTTTCTTCTGGTGTTACAATTTCTATGTTTTCAATATCAATGCTATCATCTTGCAAAACCTGTTCAATAATATGATTAATACGTTCATGCATTTGTTTTATTTCAGATTTTACATATTTCGAAGTTTTGTAATCATAAAAGATACTCAAAGTTCCGGAACCATTGTAATCAACAATATGAATCTGCATATCATCGGCACAATTTCCATTGAAAATCCAATGAGATTCACAATCAATCTTATCATTTACAGTGCTAGTAATTTGGTAAGATAAAATAATGTTATATAAATTTGGAATGTTAGAATCTTTTTTTCTCAAATCTTCCAAAATACATTGGTATGGATATCTTTGGTGTCTTAACATACTAAAACAAGAAGCTCCAATCTTCTTAGAAAAGTCTATAAAAGAAGAGTTTTGTTCTATGTTTATGCGCAAAGGCACTGTACTTACAAACATTCCATTAGTTTGTTTATTTGCTTTATTTAATCTATTTAAAATTGGAGTTCCGATTACAAAATCGGCAAGATTTGAAACTCTACCTATGTAAATTGAATAGATAGCCATAAGGAAATTATATACAGAAATTCTATTTTTTCTGCAATAGTCTAAAATTTTAATAGAGTTCTGCTTAGAAATATTAAATGCTTGTCTTGCAGCAGAACATGTAATTTTGTTAGTTAGTTTTTTTACTGTTGAAGGCACAGTAGCAACCTCTGGAACAGTCTCGAAAACATCATTCCAGTATTTTTTATCTTTTTCAAAAGAATCACTATTTAAATAATCAATATCTTCTTTAATAAAGCTTTTGTAAGAAAATTTACCACATAAAGAGCTATCACTTTCAATGTTTTCAGCATCAAGTAGTGATTGGTATTCGTTTACTATTTCGTTACAGTACAAACCTAAAGTCCATGAATCTGATATAATGTGATGCATAACCACAATTACACCGCCATGATTGTTTGGAAGTTTAAATAATTTTGTCTCAAATAATTGCTTGCTAGAAAGTAAATCAAAACTTTCTTGGCATAGCTCAGACTCAACCTTATGTAGTTCCTGCAAGTTTTTTATTTCAACAATTGCAGGAACATATTCTTCAAACGCAAAATACTGTTTAACAACATTATTTTCTTTTGTAATATGAATATGAAAATTATCATTTTTTCTCAGAACATTGGCAACAGCTTTTTGCAAAATATTAAAATTTAATTTTGCCTTTAAAAGCACAGTGCCACCAACGTTATTAACCGCAGTATTATTATAATATTGTTCTGTAGCCCATATGTTCATTTGTGGATTCGTTAGATCGTATAATTTTCTATTCATAATAATTCACCCTATATTATTTCTTTAAATTTCGCATCTCTTCATGTCTCTTAATCTTTTGTGTAGTAGTCTTTATTAAAGGTTCATCAGTTACAGTAAATTCCTTAATATATTTATAAACTGGTAAGTTAGATTTATTTAATGTCTTTATTTCTGGCTCGATTAAAGCGTGTATTTCTTCTTCTGAAAGATTTTTTAATGCTTGATTATCTTTAGAATACACAATTTTTGCACACACTTTATCATTGTGCTCATAAACCATGCTTTCCTCAACGTAATCTAATTTGTTTATTAGAGCTTCAATCTCTTCTGGGAAAACTTTTTTCCCATTGCTTAAAACAATTAAATCTTTAATTCTGCCAGATATAAACAAACAACCATCTTTGCCAAATCTTCCTAAATCACCAGTGCAAAACCATCCATCCTTAAAGGCTTTTTTATTGGCTTCTGGATTATTATAATATCCAAGCATTACATTAGGACCTTTTACCAAAATTTCACCTGTTCCAGTCTCGTCAGGGTTATCTATTTTAACTTCTTCATTATATAAAGGAAAACCAGAAGAGCCCTTCTCACTATGATAAATGTCATTTTCACATGCAATAACAGGAGAAGTTTCTGTTAATCCGTAGCCCTGTATCATAACAATGCCAATAGTATTAAATAAATGTATAACCTTTTTATCTGATGATGCAGAACCATAAATTATGGTTCTCATGTTTCCACCAAGATTGTCTAAAATGTCTTTGAAAAACTTTCTGCGTAAATCTATGTGAAAAAACAAAAGAAAGTTAGAAATTGCAGACAATATCTTGAAAGGAATATATTTTCCAGATTTTTTTATTCCTCTCATAATTTGTTTGTACATAATTTCCAAAACAGCAGGTACGCATACTAAACCACTAATCTTGTATTCTACTAAATTTTTTCCAATATCTTTGATGCTATCTGCAAAGCAAAGTCTAAAACCAATAAAATAGCAGAATAAGAAACTTGCAAGGCATGCCAATGTATGGTGTAATGGTAAAAATACCAAAATACTATCATCTGGGTGGTATTTTATTAATGTTGTCATGGCAGATAAATTAGAGCAAATATTGCCCTGCGAAAGCATTACTGCCTTAGGATTGCTTGTAGTACCAGAAGTATAAATTAAAATAGACATAGCATTTACGTCAATACTAATATTTTCATACTTTGACATTTTATCTTCTATTAATTTCTTGCCTTTTTCTACTAACTTAGAATAGGAAAGAATATTATCTTCATCATTTATGCTATCCATGCAAATAAGATATTTTAGTGCTGAGCCTTCTTGCTTGCAGATTTCTTGAACCCATTTAGTATATTTTTTATCAAAAATAATAGCATCAACCTTACTTTCAATCAGAAGTCTTTGAAGCTCAACTTCTGGAAGCAGATGGTCAAGAGGAACTACCACATTATTAGATGTAGAAATTGCAAAGTAACTGCAACACCACTCATATCTATCTTGCGAGATTAATGCAATCTTTTTATTTTCTAACCCTAAATCAAGCAGGGCAGACCCCAGCTCTTTAATATTATTTTCAAATTCTATAAACGAAATATCGTGTAAATTCTTATTAGAGTCCTTTATAGTAAAAGCTGTTCTATCGCCGTAGTTTGTAGCACAATAAGATACTAATTCTCTAAAACTATGAACAGTTTTTTCATTATATATTTTATTTTTTTTCACTTAAATCACCTACGGTCACATTTTACCATTGTAGAGATGATTTTGCAATAAAAAAGTTGTAATTCCGTAGAAAAAAATCGACATTATTAGTAATAAAAAATTGTGATTTTCAAAATTGCATGAAACACAGCCCAAAATAACAAGTGTGCAATAATACATTTTGTAAACAACAAAATTAAATCAAATGAAGATGATTTGAATAAAACGAAACGCAATGGTAATAATAAGAAAAAATGGATATTGGAGGAATTAGTTTGAGAGAATATAGAGGGCAGAAAATAATTAAAAGTTTAGAAACTATTGCAATAATAATATTAATAATTTCATTTGTGGCATTAGCATATTGCGTGTACATATCCTTCACAACAGAAAAAAATTATGCAAGTGATTACACTGCAGAGCCAACGTCTGTATCGAATAAAGCAGAAGAAAAAGACATTTCTACATTGATAGAAAACGTAAATAATGCTGTTGTAGGAATCTCTAAAATTGCCAATAAAGGGACTACAATTTTCTTACAAGATGGTGCAAGTAATCTAGGATTGGGAACAGGCTTTATAGTTTCAAAGGATGGATATATTGTTACAAATCAACATGTGTCAGGAGAGAAAAATAGTACATGCTATGTAACTTTAGAAAATGGAAAAAATTATAAAGCAAATGTAGTATGGTCAGACACAGATTTAGATTTAAGCATAATAAAAATAAATGTAAAGAATTTGGATTACTTACATTTAGGAGATTCAGATAAAATAAAAGTTGCAGAACAAGTCTATGCAATAGGAAACCCAATAGGTTTCGAATTTCAAAGGACCGTAACATCTGGAATAATAAGTGGATTAAATAGAACAATTAAAATAGAAGAAGATAATAAAACATCATACATGGAAGATTTAATACAAACAGATGCAACAATAAATCCAGGAAATAGTGGAGGCCCATTAATTAATATAAATGGGGAAGTCTTAGGAATAAACTCTGTAAAAATTACATCAGCAGAAGGGATTGGTTTTGCAATTCCAATAAATATAATAAAACCAATTATAGAAAAATTAACGAGTACAGGCGAATGTATAACGCCCTCACTGGGGGTATTTGCATATGATAAAAACATTGTACCATATATAAATCAAGAACTTGACCAAAATATTAAATTAGATAAAGGAATATATATAGCAGACGTAACAAAAAATTCACCAGCAGAAAAAGTAGGAGTAAAAAGGGGTGACATATTGCTAGAAATAGACGGTATAGAGCTAGAAAAGATGTCTGAACTTAGAACATATATATATAGAAAAAATGTGGGAGAAAAAGTAAACATAAAACTTGTTAGAAGCAATAAAGAATATCAAATATCAGTAACTCTTGCAAAAAAATAAAAACCTGCCGAAAGGCAGGAACCGTACACGGTTTTTGGAAAAAATTTAAGTGGAAGTAATTTTGAATGCATCGGCCAAAAAGTAGCTAGGAAAATCGCTAAGTTTTACTATGTTATACTTACCGAGCTTCCATTCATCTTCCACGATGTAGGCTCTACCAAATTCCAATTCAATATTGGGATTGTGACAAAACCATACCTGAGGAACATTCTTGTTGACAAACTTTGCCCACTTAATTTTTTTCGCCATGGTAATGCCTCCTTTGATTGTAGTAAGGCGAAATTCTCTAAAAAGAATTTCTAGAAAAACCATACTATTATTTTAACACGAAAAGAAATTAATAGCAATAAAAAACAAGAAAAATACTTTACATAAAAATGAAAAGATGGGAAATAAATAAAATTTAATATAAAATATCAAAAAAACATTGCAAAAAAATAAAATCTGTGATATATTAAATAAGTACTTTTTAAAAGGTACTTATTTCGAGGTGTAGCGCAGTTGGTAGCGCGCGTGGTTTGGGACCATGAGGTCGCAGGTTCGATCCCTGTCACCTCGACCATATTTTAAAATATATAATGAGGAAGTCCAACCTTAAATTGGGACATTAAACGAGGATACTTTGGATAAACTTCCAAATACATCCTTGTTTTTTATTATATTTTATAATAAAGTCTAATAAAAAGGATGAATTAAGATGGAGATGTTACAATTTATTTTAAATAATAAAGATTACTTAGAAGATTTGATTACAAGAAGCACGTATCATTCAAATGCCATTGAAGGAAGTACACTTACCTATGCCGAAACTTATGCTATACTTTATAATGATAATAGCTTTAAAATAGAAGGAAAAGAACCTAGAGAAATATATGAAGCTATTAACCATAAAAAGGCTTTAGAATTAGTTTTTAAGAATTTACAAGATAATGAAGTATTTGATGAAAGATTCATTAAAATATTAAATGAATCTATAAATAGAGATATTAAAGATACAGAGGGTTATAGAACTGTACAAGTATTTATTCAAGGTAGTGAACATATTCCGCCTGAACCTGAAAAAGTACCAAATTTGATGTATTATATATACAATTATAATCACGACGAGCAAGATATATTTACTAAAATTGCTAGATATCATATCGAATTTGAAAGGATACACCCTTTTGAAGATGGAAATGGAAGAACTGGCAGATTACTTATAAATTATGAATTGTTAAAAAATAATTTGCCACCTGTTGTTATAGCAAAAGAAGATAGAGTAAAGTATTTTGAATTTTTAAGAAATAATGATAGTAATGGCTTTGCTGAATGGTTGAAAGAATTATCTACTAGAGAAGAAGAAAGAATGAAAAGGTTTGGATATAAATTCTTATAAGATTTTTATCCATATAAAAACTGTGACGAAGAAGTATTTTTTCTTCGTCACGGTTTTTAGACTCTTACAAGTCCTTAGGCACGATTATGAAAGTTTTTTCATCGCACATCTGCAAGCGGATTCTTTTGGCTTTCGAGTCAACCAAGAAAATGAGACCGTTAACAGCTTCGTCAGAAGAATCAACGAGCTTTTTGCAAAAATCGTTGATTTTTGCACAGCTGGATGCCTTCCCGAGAATCTTAAGTAGATAATCCCAAGATTTCCCGCTGGCGATATGAAAGCTGTTTGCAGAAGAGAGGACTTCGAGCTTTCGGATTTCGTCCAAAAGCTGTTTACTCTCAAAGCTTTTTTTGTCGAAATATGTCTCAATAAATTGCCTCTTCATAGAAACCAGCCCTGTCAGAGTGCTGTTCAGCGTGATGCCTGATATCTTCCGTCGAAATTCAGCAGAAGGTTCTTTTACAGTGATAATGGCTATCGGTGTTGTTTCGGTGTGCATTGTTTTACGTCCTCCATAACTGCAAATTTTGAGTAAATCATTAGCAAAATAATACTACATTGCCATTCAACTCCATTTCAAATTAAAAAAATACCTAACCAGTATAACATAATTATGTTAAGTTCTAAATGATTTTTATTAAAATAAGAATATTTTTTGATTATAAATAGCATTTATTCGGTAACTAGAATTTACTTTTTCCAAATAGAAATTACTTTCTTAATTGACCCTAAATTATAAAATTAGACTAATTTTTAGGTTGTCACTTAAAGAAAACACGGATTATAACTTTATTAACTTATTGTCATTTTTTTATACTTGTGTTATGATGACGGTGTAAGGAATTTATGCAAAAAATATAGAATATATTTCGTAAGATAATATAAAAAAGGAGTTAAAAATATGTCAGAGAAAATACAAGAAACTCAGGAAAGATTAAAGAAATTAGGCTATTTTGCATCAGAAGATTTAGCCAAAATAATTTTATTATTTGAAGCAGCTGGGAAAAAAGGGAAAAAAAGTATTCCTACTCTTTTATTACAAGGAAAATCTGGAGCAGGTAAAACATTCTTAGCTGAAACATTTTCTCAAATGATTGGTGCTGATGAAAAATTTGTACAATGTTTTCCAAGAATGGGAACAGAGAATTTTCAATATGATGTAAATATTGAAGGAGTCATGAAACAAGATGCAGATAGTTCAATAAAAGCAGGCATATTATTACAAGCCCTACAACAATCCCAAAAAGGTCCTGTAGTTCTTGTTATAGATGAATTAGATAAAGCAAGACCGGAAGTAGACTCTTTCTTATTAGACTTTTTAGAAAATGGAAGATTAACAACTGGTACAGATACATATGAAAAAGGCCAATATCCAATATATACATTTGTTACTTCAAATGATAAAAGAGAAATTGACGATGCTCTTTTAAATAGAAGTAAAAGAGTGGAAGTTCCTAGACCTAGTAAGGAATTATTTTTAGAGATATTAGGTTTACCGGAAAATCATTATGTAGGCTATATTTATGATAAATGTCCAGATTTCTCTATAAGACAAGCCAGACAGTATATTGAAGATTTAGAAGTTTTAGGGACAGAAATTGATGAAGATGCCTTATCACAATATATTAATTTAGATGAATTAGATGTAATGTCTATAGCTGACTTACAACATATAGCTGAAATGGAAAATGATGATTTAGAATTTGAATTGCCTGATTTAGAAAGATGTTGTATTACTTTAAATTCTAATAATCAACAAGGATTGACGAAACTCTTTGAAGATGGTAACAAAGGTGGGTTTAAATTATATTCAGATGATCACGAACAAGGAGAATTATATATAGATATAGATACCATAGAACAATTACAAATGGCGAGTGAATATATAGATCTTAATGATTATCATAATAAATATAGAGGTTGGTTTGAATACTCTTTATCTGATGAAGAAATACAATCAGACAACATTGTATGGGCTGGAAATAAAAACAAAAAAGATGGAACGAGATTTGGAATAAAAATGGATGGAGATAAAATGTTTAGAATTGCTATGAACAAAGGAAATATTTTTGTTTATTTGGATGCTGATTCTCCTAACACTTTAGAATCATTTTTAGGACAACAAAAAGATGAAATAGAGCAAGAATATAAAACAGATTCAGAATATGGTGATGATGGCAAAGATTATGATGATTAGGAGGAATACTAATGGCTTTTCAATATGATATAAATAAAATTTTTGCAGAATTGGAACAACAGGCACAAAAAAATAAAGGGCAACATGACAAAGCTGATGAAAAAAAAGAAAATAATCCTATTGAATCTCCAGAATATGCTAAGCCAACACAAAAAGTTGCTCCTGCTACCTCAAAAACAACAGAAGATACTCATGGAGGAGATGAAGCATCTAAAGAAATAAAAGATTCTCCCAATAGTGTAGATGGTGGCGAAAATCCTGATAAAGAAAATAAAAGTGAAAAAACTGAAAATACTGGTGAACAAGGTCAAGGCAATGGAAAGGGAGAAAAAGAAGAAGAGGAAGTTGAAACAGATGAAGATGGTGGGAATAATGGAAATGGAGAAGGAATAGGAGATAAACAAGATACTGAAAAGGAAGATAAGAAAAGCCGAGAGAAAGATGCAGAAGAACAAGAAGATTATTTTACAACAGCAGCAGGAAAAAATCCTAGCAAAAATAGACCTAAAACAACCCCTGAAGATTTGAAAAAAGCTGTAGAAGAACTATTTGAAAAAAAGAAGGAAAAACAAGACGATTTTAAAACTCAAAATCGTCAAGAATATTTAAAAAAATATATATTAGAAATTATAAAAAAAATTGCTGCACAACATGCTGGTATTGACAAACAAGATGGTTCAGACACCTATGATAAAAAACAAATGTTACAACATATGCTAGGACATCAAAATTATAGATTATTAGGAGATAAATATGATTTAAAAGATGCAAGATATGTTCAGTTTTTTATCGATACATCTGGCGTTTATGGCTGTGGGTCTAATAAAATAATGCACGAACTTATTCCAGAAATTATTCGTATGCTAGAAAAACAAGGTTATGAATGTTATATTGCTGCGTGTGGAAATGGATTTTATGAAAGAGACATGGTTGAAGATGAATACTATGGAACAAGAAAAACATTAGAAGGGTACAAAACAGGAAAAGTAAGTAAAATTGCGTGTCCTACTCCTCAAACTGCGGCTAAAATGGCCAATGAGGCAGAATTTTCTGTAGTACTTGCCGATTTTGATGGCCTATCTTCTATTTGTGAAATGGCTAATTTATGCCAAAAAGATAAAGTTCCATACTTCTTATCTACTGAAGATAGGTATCCTTGGGAAGAGCCAACTCTACATGAGTGGGTTGATCCAGATTTATGTTATTATAATCCTAAACTTGTGTATGATGTATCGATAGATGGAAATCCTACTTTAGAACAATATGAAGAAAGGCAATATTATGAGCCAGATGATGAGTACGAACAAGATGATGGTTATGATTATGATGATTAACAGGAGCTAAAATTATGATAGATAAAGTTTTTATAACAGGAAAATTGGAGAATTTTTTTAGACAAACTAATCCAGAAAGTTTCTTAAAAGTTTTTATAATAAGTTTTTTATTTGACAAAATAAACTATATAGAAAAAATTGTGGGGCAAGAGAATAGTTTAAATATGTTAGACAAATATATATATAATTTATGCCAAAATATAAGAACATTTAAAAAAATAGATAAATATCATTCTATTTATGCTAAATATGATTTTAAAACTAAATGTCTAAAATATTATATGACTAATGATTATAAGAAATTAAAAAGTACAACTATATCGACTGAAGCTAAAAAAAAGCTTATAATTAAAGAGTTTAAGATTATGATGTATAAAGAATTTGAAAGAATAATAAATTTATATTCTTTAAATGGTAAAATTGTTTCTAATGGTTTCTATATAGAAGACAGATATGGTAGATATCCAGATTATGAAGGAAAATTTTCTAATATAATTGACATGTTTTCTGATGTTGAAGTTTGTAATATTACGAATTTAAATGATAAAATAAAAACATATGTTGATGAAGAAAAAAAATATTATGTATATGCAAAACACATTAGTCAAAGTAATTCTGAAGTAATGAGTTATGTGGATTTATGGAGAAATTTTATAGATAATAAACTATATTATTTTGCAATTAATAATCCTAAAAGATATTCAGAGGAAATGATAAATGACTTTAATGCGGAATATGATTATATCCTATCAAATGGGAAATATGAATTTTTACTGAAAAATAAAAATGTATTTTCTCTTATTGAAAATTATTTACTTCATATAAGAAATAGAATAAATGTTGACAATAATATACAATATCATCAAGATTTGAGTGTTATATTTAAAATGATGAATCATAAGAAACACATTAATAAATTTTCAGAATATGTATTACATAGTTCAAATTCAAAAAATAAATTAAATTTTGAAGAAATATAGGAGGTTTAGTATGGATAAGAAATTTTTTATAGAGACAGAACATTTTGCTAATAATAATGCTGAATTTAATTTAATAAATTCAATTCAAATTACAAATGATAATGTAGTAAATGATTTCCTAAATAGAAATGTTTCTTTAGAATCTTTAATTGAAAATGAAATCTATAAAAACAAATTATAAAATGCCATTCGAATGGTATTTTTTATTTACTGCCATTCATCTCCAGGTTAAAAATGTTTAAGTACTATATTACAATTATATTCAGCTGTAAATACTATTTTGCAAAAAAATGATAATTAAAAATAAAAACAGTATCTCACCTCCTGTAAGATACTGTTTTTAATTAAGTGTAAGTTACAATTTACACTTACAATTAGGTAGAAAACTTGGGAAAAAAGCCTCCTCTCCATTAATTCCAAAGAGATCGTAATGTGCAATCTCATGCCGGATTGCCTTTTCGACAAATTCGTCATAGGGAATGCTCATGTTCTTGAAAAGAGTACCACCCTTTACATCCATTACGGGATCAGCGATAACCTTTTCTCCTTTTTCATTGTAGTATAACACACTACAGTGATTTCCGCCATCTTCCTCTGGAGTAATGGTGAAATAGCATTTTATGCCTGCCTCATGAAGCAACGAGATCAGATACATGCTGTAATGCAAACAGCATCCAACATGATTCTTCTCTACGTATTGCCGTTCTGTTTCAGGCATCTGGTTGGCTTTGATACCTGAGTATAAAATACTATTTGTATGTTCGCCAGCCTGAGCTAAATCGTAGGTGTTGCCACGGGTTACCTTTTCATAAATGCTTTTAATCATAAAGCATATCCTCCTGTTTACATTAGGTGCGTATACGATGATTAAATAAAGCTTTTTCTCCTTTCTAATTGTTTGCACTTGTCAAATAATAAATTGATAGAGAAAAAATTATAATATTTCCTTTGAAACATTCGATTATCTCCTTTTGAAAATCGTGTTTTCAAGGTTCCAATATTACATTGTATTTCTCCAAGTGCTCATCAAAGTATTTATTAACAGTAATAGTATAACATAAAATATAATCAAAGTCAAACTTTATGTAAAGTAAATATTTTGTTATAATTATTTTTTTATAATTTTTACTATGGTTTAACGGAAACCTCCGGCCTCCGCCTCCACCTCCGAAGGAACCTCCACCTCCTCCGCCAGAAGAGAATCCTCCTCCACCAGAGCTATAGCTTTCGGCTCTTGCTTTGGCACTATTTGCTTGAGTAATTCCGTGACTTGCACATGTATTAATAAAAATAATATTATCATATGAATAAA
>ENA-OPBE01000918-OPBE01000918.1-human-gut-metagenome-genome-assembly--contig:-NODE-918-length-27639-cov-6.062427_pt1 | contig 27639 bp, 26 predicted proteins | sample MGYA00241066_ERZ501448 | MGnify/ENA primary metagenome ERZ501448 (study PRJEB25962, sample SAMEA2042585) | human gut metagenome | biome: human gut; feature: human-associated habitat; material: faeces...
TCTGGCACAGGTAGGACCGATCCTGGAAGAACTGAAAAAGAAGTATCCTGACACCGCAGGAACACTCCATCTGGAGAATTTTGATTCGTCTTCCGCGTCCATCCGGTTTACACCACAGACTGCGGAGCAGACCGCTGACGTGCAATAAAAGGAAAAGAATGTAAATTGAGTAAAAAAATCAGAAAATAAGAAAAAATCTATTGATTATTTACGGAAAAGACTTTATTATATACTTATTGAATTGTATCGTTCAATTAAAATTAAGGGATGTATAAAAGATTAATGAGACGACAAAGGAGGAAATACTCTTGTTAGAAATTAAGACCAATGAATCTGAAGCGGCCGCAAGAATAATTGTTGTCGGAGTCGGCGGAGGCGGTAATAATGCCGTTAACCGAATGATCGACGAGCAGATTGCGGGTGTAGAATTTATAGCTGTAAATACAGATAAGCAGGCATTACAGCTTTGTAAAGCACCGACATTGATGCAGATCGGTGAAAAGCTTACAAAAGGACTTGGTGCAGGTGCACAGCCGGAGGTAGGGGAGAAAGCTGCGGAAGAAAGTTCAGAAGAGATCCAGGCAGCACTGAAAGGTGCAGACATGGTATTTGTTACCTGTGGAATGGGTGGAGGAACAGGAACAGGAGCAGCTCCTGTTATTGCACGTATTGCCAAAGAGCAGGGTGCATTGACGGTAGGTGTTGTCACAAAGCCGTTCCGTTTTGAATCCAAGACCAGAATGCAGAATGCCACAAGTGGTATTGATAAATTAAAAGAAAATGTAGATACGATCATCGTTATTCCAAATGATAAGCTTCTTGAGGTTGTAGACAGACGCACTACAATGCCGGAAGCCCTGAAGAAAGCAGATGAGGTTCTTCAGCAGGGTATTCAGGGTATCACTGACCTGATCAATGTTCCATCCCTGATTAACCTTGACTTTGCAGATATCCAGACGGTTATGAAGGACAAGGGTATTGCACATATCGGTATCGGTGCAGGACGCGGTGATGATAAGGCTCTTGAGGCTGTAAAGCAGGCTGTTGCAAGTCCGCTGCTTGAGACTACGATCCAGGGTGCATCAAACGTGATCGTCAATGTATCCGGTGATATTACGCTGATGGATGCATCTGATGCGGCTGATTATGTTCAGGAGCTGGCAGGCGAGAGTGCAAGTATTATCTTTGGTGCGATGTATGATGATACAAAATCTGACGAATGTACGATCACAGTTATTGCTACCGGCTTACATAATGTAGGCGGAAGTGCTTCTAAGTTAAAAGCAAGACTGGAAGGACAGCAGAAGGTTGGATCCATTCTTCCGTCCGGCGGAGAATCTCATGTGAGATCTACACTGGATCATGAGAGAAGAGCAGGTTCCACAGTAAGACCGCAGGGAGGAACAATGCCGACACTGCAGCCGAGAACACCTTCAAGCAATGTAAAAGAGCAGTCGATCAAGATTCCTGATTTCTTCAAAAAGTAAGCAGGGAAAGACAATCGCTGGATTCTGAAAGACAGAATGAATAGATTTTAGAAAAGAACTGGTTAAAGCCGGTTCTTTTTTGTTGCACAAAATGCAATTTACAGAGTGCAGGAACAACGGGCTGTTAAGCAGGATGTTGTCGAAATATATTCTGATCTTTCTGTCAGTGTCCGACAAACTTCTGCTTTGGTGCAGGCATATAATGAGTCATGCATACAAAGGAGAAGGAAGGTGGAATATGCACTACGAATTGTATATTGATTTGTTGTTTCTGGAAAATTTCATGATGGACAGTCTGTTGCTTCTTGTACTGAATCGGGTTCTGAAATGCAAAAGTAACTGGCAGAGAATCTTTCTGGGCGGAGGGCTTGGAAGCGGGATGATGTGCCTTGGAATAGTCGTGGGGATCCCCGGAGTCTTTCAACTTATTTTTTTTCATGGAATTGTCAGCAGTTGTATGCTTATAACCGGTCTCCGTATCAGAACGAAAGCTCAATTTATAAAGGCCTACATATTATTATACCTATGTGCGGTTTTTATGGGAGGCATGATGACAGCATTCCGGCCGTATTTAAGGTATATCAGCCTTTTTTATGGGACGGCAGTGGGAACGGCATTTCTCTTTGTGAAATGCTGGAAACTGTTAAGAAAAATAAGCGGAAAAGAACAGGTGCGGTGTGAGGTGACGCTGTATTTGAACGAGAGAAAGATGAGCGTCATGGCACTGATGGATACGGGAAATCTTTTATGCGATCCGGTCAGTGGTGATCCGGTCAGTATTCTCGACCATGAATTCTATGAAAAGTTCAGAGAACAACAGCAGAAAGAAGGATCTGTCCTGAGGGATACGGAACCGAAAATGCGGTACATCCCTTATCAGAGTATCAGTGGAACCGGTGTAATAAAAATCTTCCGAATCGAGAAAATGTGTGTCAGCATGGACGGGGAAAAATGGATTGAAAAACCGTTGATCGGAATCAGTGAAGGAACGATTTCAGAGAAGCAGGAATACCAGTTGATCCTGAACCATGATTATCTGAATATTTAGGAGGAAAATGAAAATGATAGTAAAAGTAGCAGTGCCGGAGAAATTTAAACTGAAAGTAGTGCCTGATTTCAGGACGCTGATCTTCGGAGGGCAGAAAGAGATTCATTACATAGGAGGAACAGATGTTCTTCCACCGCCGCTTGAAAATGAAAAAGAAGAGGAAGTGATCGGACGGCTGGGAACAGAAGATGATCAGGAGGCGAAAAAGCTTCTGATTGAGCATAATCTGAGACTGGTCGTTTATATTGCAAAAAAATTCGACAATACAGGAGTAGGGGTTGAAGACCTCATCTCCATTGGAACGATTGGTCTGATCAAGGCGACAACCTTTTTAAAAACATCATTATATCTTTTAAAATTGAACGCATAAAACTATTGGCAGAGAATAAAAAAATATTTGACTATCTTGACTGTTATGACTGTTTGTTGTATGATGAAATCAAGAAAGGTGGGAGCAATATGCTAACAAATCAAATACATGGGATTGCGTTGCGTTTATCTATTGATAATCAAAATGGGATTGACCCTGCTACAGTTTTAAATTTACATTTTGAGAAAGAAAAAGAAATAAATGATTGGGTCTATTATTCTACTAATGTAAGTCAGGATTCACGACTTACAGATAGAATATCTATGATTGTTTTCTTTTTTAAACAAGGAACGGAAAAAAAATACATTAAAGCAGATGTTGTTGGAGAAGTTCTTTGTTCAAAAACTCCATTTATTCCTGAAAATAAAGATGAAGTAAAAAGACATTCGCCTAAAATATTTTCAGATGAGGAAAGAAAAACTTGGTATAAAATTCAAAACCTTCAAGTTATGGATGAAGTAGAGTTATCAAATTATGTGTATCGAAGAAATGATACTTTTGAATTAGAACCATTAAATGAAACTTTACAGCGTTCTCGGTTTTCAAAATGTTATTTCGAGTCAAAGATAGAAGTGAAAAATAAACTTATCTAAATTGAAAGAGAATTTAATATAATTCTCTTTTTCTTTAAGAAAAATATTTTCTTACAAATGTTAATCTGTCTATATTACCTGATAAAGATTCTAACAATTCTTCTTTAGAAATATTATATTCTCTCATAAATCTCACGCATAAAATCCCAATAAAAATATCAACTTCTGTTTCAGTATAATTGCTTACTAAAGTTTCAATTTCCAAAAGTGCTAACTTCGAGTCTATTTGTTTTTTCTTCATAAGAACACCTCATTACTCTAACATAGCCATATTATATCATTTAAGACTATGAGAATTTTTTTAATTCTTTCAGAATGCAGTCTATTTGCTTAAAGTTTATTGTGATAGTATAAATACACTTGGTAGTGGACTAATCGCTCTTAGAATTCATTTAAAATAGCAAATAATGTACCTGTAAGTTTTTATTTACTGCTTTGCAGAGTGTATTTAATTCTTTTCAGTAAAATCGGATAGCTTCTTTGTTTTATATGGTTGTTTTGGACTTTTTTCAATTTCTAGAATCTTTCTATCTCTAAGGTCAGACATATTATAAACACAGATGCTCAAATCTTCTAAATCTACTATTTCTTTAAAGCCTCTACGAATATAGTCTTTTCCACCATCTACTGTAATTGAGCCACAACGATATGATTTAATATCATGAGTTGATGTACTTTCAATAATATTTCCACAACTTTTGCATCTTACACGATTTTTGATAATTTTCATTTTATACATTCCTTTCAAATAATTATCTTTATTTATGATTATATCATTCACTTTATGATCTAGGTGTTGATGGTTAGAGAAAAATAGTAAGATTAAGTTTAAAAAAGTTTGTTTTTCTTAAAGATGATATAGTCTTGTTTATACTCTTGTTTATATCTTGTTTACGGAGTCCTAAAAACACTTTACATAAAGCAGAAATTAGTATAATAGGTAATAGTGGAAGCCAATACAGGTAATACTACAGACCAATATAGGTAATAGAGAAAGCCAACGCAGGTAATACTATAAACCAATAAAGGTAATAATAAATAGTGAAAAACTTACCTTATAATAGATATAGGTAATAATGTAGACCAACAAAGGTAATAATAAAAATTGACATTATTACCTATATTAGTATATATTCTAATTATAGAATATATGTGTGGGGGGGATATATATGTTGAATGAAAATAATTTAGTATCTAAATCTAAAACAATTATTGATTTAAAAAACTTGGATTTGAATTTGCAAGAATTGAAAGTATTAGATGTTTATCTATCAAAAATCAATCCCAAAAATATTGATACAGCGAAAGTTAGATTTACAAAAAAAGAGTATTGTGATCTTATTTCTGTTAATTCAAATTGGCTGAAAACAAAAAGATTATCAAAATATCTACAACATCTCTTTAATAACAGTGTTGTAGAATGGCTAGATGATGAACAAGAAAATTTCAAATTACATCATTTATTTGAAGAAGCAGAATATGATAAAACAACACAGGAAATTATTTTAGAATGCGGTAGATCTGATTATGTACGAAGTATGTTTTTTGATATCAACACTTGTGGATATATAAAATATGCTTTAAAAAACACTCTTTATTTAAAATCAACTTATTCGATTAAATTATATCTTTATTTTTTACAAAACAGATTCCGCAAGAAATGGAAAATCGCATTGGAAGAATTAAAAGAAAATATTTTAGAAGTTTCTGATATTGAAACATATTCACAATATAAATTTTTAAATGCCTATATTTTGAAACCAAGTATTAAAGAGATAAATGAAAAAACTAATTTGGAAATTAAGTATTTTTCAATAAAAAAAGGTAATAGGATACACACATTGGAATTCACTTGTCATTTTAAGGATACGAATGAATTGATCAATGGAGAATTTAAAGAAAAAGATATTCCATCTATTTCTAGCAATTTAACTTGGGATGAAATAGAAAATGACATGGAATATGGTTCATTGGAATATGTTATTGCAGAAATCCAGTACACCTTCAAATCTGTAAACAAAAAAGAAGAATTAAACAAAGCTGAATTGGGCATCATAAAAGAACTATATGAACTATATGGTGGAAGAATGATGGTAGTTGCTTCAAGAGAAGCGAGTACTTATGAAAAATATTCTTTGTATTACATACGAGAACTCATGAAGACTTGGATTATGAAGGGGTATAGTGTAGAAGATGTAGAGAATGGGAAACGATAAGAATAGGAGAGAATAAGATTTATGAAAAAACAAATATCAAAGATATTACTCATTTTATTAACAAGTATATTTATTACTGGATGTTCGTTGGATTTAAAATCTGACAAACCTATAGAAAATGGAATAATTCAGGAGAATGTGCAACTTACTGATATTCCTGAATTTAATGATGAACCGTATATCGTACTAAATGAGAATGTACCAATGTTTACTGAAGAAGAAACGGCAAGTACAGAGATATTTGAAGACTACTCTGATTTAGATAGATTCGGTCGGTGTGGTATTGCTTATGCTAATCTTCATCAGAGCATTATGCCAACCGAAGATAGAGAAAGTATTGGAATGATAAAACCATCAGGTTGGAAAACTGCAAAATATGATTTTGTAGATGGGAAATATTTGTACAATCGGTGTCATTTAATTGGTTTTCAATTAGCAGGAGAGAACGCTAATGAAAAGAACTTGATTACAGGAACTCGCTTCCTAAATGTAGAAGGGATGCTTCCATTTGAAAATATGGTTGCTGATTATTTGAAAGAAACAAACAACCATGTGTTATATCGTGTTACTCCTGTCTTTAAAGATAATGAATTGGTCGCTAGAGGGGTCACGATTGAAGGGTATTCCGTTGAAGATCATGGAGAAGGAATTCAATTCTATGTGTATTGTTACAATAATCAACCAAAAATAGAAATCAATTATCAAACAGGAGATAGTAAGGAAATTGCATCTTCTTCTGAAAATGAGCCTAACGATAGTGAAAAAAGAACATTTGTCGTGAATAAGAATTCTAAAAAATTTCATGAAGAAGACTGTGCTAATGCAAATAAAATTTCTGATAAAAATAGAGAAGTCATTGAAAGTGATGTGAATTCACTGATTGAACAAGGATATGAACCTGCACAATGTTGTGTGAATGATTAAGAATATTATATATGATACGGAAATAAAAAAACTTATACCTTTATTTTCTTTGGCAAGGTATAAGTCTTATGCTAAAATCATGGTGGACAGTTTATTTAGGTAGTTCAGGTCGCTAGACCAAGGAGCGTTGAGCCTTGTTAATATAAATGTATTTTCGAGGAGTGATGCTTATGAGTACATATGAAGCATTATCAATAATGTTATCTATACTAACTCTAGTTGTTGTTCTTCTAATCGAATTGATTAAGAAAAAATGACAAATAAAAAACTACCTTAGTTTTCTCAGGACGAGGTAGTTTTTTATAAACCCTAAAATCCTGAACAGAATAATCTGTCCACTTTTTACATCTTTATTATAAGCGATAAATTGATAAATATCAATAAATTCAAAAAAGGAAGTCACTTCCTGTTTTTCTATTTGAGTGCAAAAGGTAGAAAAACTGGTAAATCAAATAAAGATTCTGTAGAATAATCGTGGAGGTATAAGTTTATGGTTTATACTATCCTGATGTACTACTGCCAATCTTTGACATATGCAAATAGATATCAATCAAATTATTCAGTTGATTATCTTATTATTGATAGTTAAAGAGTTGAAGAAGTAGTCTAACTACTTCGGTAGTAGTGCAAAAAAACAAAGAGATAGGATTGCCGTCCTATCTCTTTTCACTTGGTATTCACTACCAATCTTTGACACTATTATTATATGCTATAAACTGAAAAATGACAACAGATTTTAGATTTTATAAAACCGTAATTTTACCTGTGGTTGCACTTTTGCTTCACATCAAAATGTGCTAATATGATAATGTGGTAAATTATTGAAAAGGCAGAAAACTAATCGTTTTTTGTCTTTTTTTATTTTCAGAAAGGAGATAGTTTATAATGAAATGGTATTTTAAACGAAGGCATCCAGTTGGATGCCTCTACTTATTTATGTAGGAAAAAGTGGAACGGATGAAAACTCGAGATTCATTCGTTTCCTAAAAAAAAGGAAGTCACTTCCTATTTTTCATAAAAAATACAAAAAAAGAAAGGAGAAACTTTATGAAAAAGACATTAAAGCGAATTGTAACTTGCATATTCTCTACGCTTTTAACTGTAAATGCTGTGATGCCTACTTATGCAAATGAGCAAGTCGTTGCCGAACCATCTCCTACTTTGAATATTACTGTTGAAGGAAATGGACAGGTTAAAGTTACAGAAAATGAAACTGAAACGATAGTAACGAAAGAAACTCCATTTACACAATCTTATAAAGAAGGTACGAAAGTGACGATTGAAGCGATTGCTGATGAAGAAAATGTAATCGAAAACTTTACAAACAATGATGTTGCAGTACCTGAATTTGTGGCAGAACAGAATAGTTTAAAGATTGAATATGTTACTGGTGTCGAAAATTCAAACTTTGTAGTTACATTCAAAGAAATTGTTTCTAGTGAAGAACAAGAAACAAATGAAAAAGTAGATACAGAACCGATTGAACAACCTGAAGCAGAAGGAGAAACTACAAAAGAAGATTCCATTGAAACGGAAGAAAAGGATAAAACAAAAGATAAAGTAGATAAAAATAGTAAACTGCTAATCAATGACGAAACCTTTATTCCAAATCGTCCTGTTAGTGCTGAAGAACAACAAATTTTAAACGATTATCAAAATGGAATGACTATGAAAGAAGAGTATATTCAAAAGCGTAAAGAAATTGTTGATAAAATTCATGCGTGGAAATATGTGGATGATAATTATTTTATTACGGCTAAATTTTATGAAGATTATGATACAGCAAATCTATTGCTAGGATTAGGTGCTTCTATTTTAATTGCCCCTGATTTTAGATACTCCGAATCTGCATCAAGCACTTATTCTTCTGATCGCAGTTTGAGTAGTCCTGTTGTTACTTATTTTGAAGAAGGTGGACATACATCTATTTCTAATGGAATAGGATCGGTTTGGGGAACTGGTGGATTTTGGAAGGTTGATGGACATGTAGCATTTTGTGGAGAAGCTATGTACGCACCACCACGAGCAGGAATGACATTAAATTCTGCTGTGGAAGTACATGATGATAGAGTACGAAAAGTTATCTATTATGCATATGGATATCCGAATAACCAAGTTTCAAATTATTTCAAAAATAGAGATCAATCCTTGTTGGCTACTAACGAATTTTTATCTGCTGTGGCTAGTGGCACTTCACTAGGAGGGTCTTCAAATGGGCAACGTTATCATGTTGCCTATGAAATGTTAAAAGGTATTTTGAATTTACCAAGTCCACCATCTGATTTTAAAGTATATAAGGCAAAATGCCCTGGAACAGGAACGAACTTCCAAGGAATTGTAACAGAAAATCAAACGTTATATTGGGGACAAAATGAGCCGAAAGGAAATCTAACGATTGAAAAATCTTCTGCGAATCCTTCGATTACAGACAATAACAACTGCTATAGTTTAGAAGGTGCAGAATATGGATTGTACAATAGTGAAGCCGATGCCAATAAGGATGTTAATCGAGTAGGTACATTTAAAATCAAAGCTGATGGAAAAGCAAATACCATCAAGGACTTGAAGGCAAAAACATATTACTTGAAAGAAACGAAAGCAGGAAAAGGGTATGCGTTGGATAAAAAAGTATATTCAGTTTCTGTTACCAGTGGAAAAACAGAAGTATATAAGGTAAAAGATATTCCTCAATCTGACCCAGTGGGTATCTTATTGAAGAAGCGTGATAAGGAAACTGGACAGGATGTACCTCAAAGAGATGCTCATTTAGAAAATGCCGAATTTACTGTGAAGTATTACAAAGGGGATTATGCTGAAGGTGTTGATCCTGCCACACAGGGAGTCACAGCAGAAAGAACTTGGGTATTCAGAACAAATGAAAATGGATTTACATATTATGATGATAGTTTTAAAGTATCAGGGGATGCTTTGTATTATTCTTCTGATGGAAATCCATCAATACCAGTTGGTACTGTAACCATGCAGGAAACGAAAGCTCCTGAAGGATATAAATTGAATGATGAATTATTCGTAATAAAGCTAAAAATAGGTGGAACTAATGAAATTTTAAATACTTATCAAGAACCGATTGTTCCCGAACAAGTCATCAAAGGAAAAATCCGTATCGCCAAGAAAGATAAGGATACAGGCAAAGTCATTCAAGTAGCAGGAACAGTTTTTGATATTTACTATGATGGAAAAGTTGTTTCTTCTATGACAACAGATGAAACAGGATATGCAGTATCTGAACCATTAGCATATGGAGAATATGTCATCAAAGAAGCAAAAGCACCAAATGGATATGTCATTGATGTCAATCAAGAGGCTGTCGTAGATATTACAGCTGAAAAGACATACGATACAGAATTAAGTGATAAGCGAGTGAATGCGACCATCAATCTTGTCAAAGAAGATAAAGATACTGGTAATCGTCCTCAAGGGGATGCAACACTAACAGGTGCTGTATATGGACTATATGCTAAAGAAGATATTCTTGACCCATCTATGGATGGAACAGTTATTCATAAGAAAGATTCTTTAGTTGGAAAAATCACGACAGATAAAAATGCAAGTGGTACGATTGAAAATCTATATCTAGGGGAATATTACTGGCAAGAAATCAGTCCATCTGAAGGATATGAATTGGATGAAACAAAATATCCTTTTACTGCAAGTTATAAAGATCAAAATACAATTACTATCACAGTCGATAAGACAGTAAAAGAAACAATTCGCACAGGAGAATTTGATTTAATCAAAGTCATTACAGATGGAAGTCAGTCTGAAATCATGGTAAATGAAAAAGGTGCTGAATTTGTTGCTGTATTGAAGTCTGATTATGAAGCAAACGGAAATGATATTCAAAAAGCTCTTGAGTATGCCAAAGAAAATCGTAGTGAAAAAGAATACGCTGTATTAACTACAAACAAGAATGGTTATGCGACTTCAGGAAAACTAGCCTATGGTAAGTATGTTATCCAACAGACTAAGAAAGGCGAAAATGCTGAAGAAACAGATATTCTTGATGGAATATTTACATTTGAAGTAACAGAACTAGATGGACAAACAATCGTTAAAGGTGGAGATACTTCTGGAAATTCGCTTGAAATGGGAGATGATGGTAAGATGCACTATCACATCAACAACCGACCAAGTGATTATTTCCTAAAACTTGTTAAGATTGATGCTGAAAGTGGAAAACAAATTACATTGTCAGATGCTACATTTAAAGTAAAAGATTTATCAACTGGTAAATATGTACGACAAAAAGTGGCAGGTGTTTGGATTGATGAATTCAATACAGATAAAGATGGTTATGTTATTCTTCCGTTAAAACTAAAGAGTGGAAAGTACCAACTCGAAGAAATCAAAGCACCTTACAACTACTTGTTGAATGGTACAAGTATTCCATTTGAAATCAAAAAATCGGAAGTGACTTCCGAAGATGAAGATGGAGATGCGTATATCGTAGTTACTATGGAAGACACACGAGTAAAAGGATCTATCTCTTTTGAAAAACGAGGAGAAGTGCTAGTGGGTTCTCATGAAGATGAAAATGGTAATATCGTATTCGATTATGAAGAACAAGGACTAGAAGGCATGACAGTCACAGTGTATGCCAAAGAAGACATCATTGACCCTGCTGACGGAACGGTAATTTATAAAGCTGGTGAAGTTGTTACAACAGCAACTACCGATAAATCAGGAAAGACTCAAGTAGATAATTTATATCTTGGAAGCTATATAGTGCGTGAAACACAGGCTCCTGAAGGATTTGTGATTTCTGATAAAGAGTATGAAGTAACTCTGTCATACAAAGATGATCATACAGCAATCATTTCTGATTCTGTAACCTATTTAAATGACCGTCAAAAGGTTCATATTGACTTGAGAAAAGTGGATGAAGATAATGAAGCTAATTTACAAGGAGCTGTCTTTGGTCTATATGCTTCTGAAGATATTTATGGAGTTGAAAAATTGTCAAAAACAAACTCAAAACCATTGATTATCAAAAAAGGAACATTGATTGAAACAGCCACTTCAGATGAAAATGGACAGGTTGTATTTAACGCTGACCTTCCTCTTTCAAAATACGAAATTCGTGAATTGAAAGCCCCAATCGGATACGCTTCAAGTGATGAAGTGATTCCAGTGGATGCCACATATAAAGGGCAGGAATTACCAACTATCGAAATTGTTGCAGTATTTAAAAACAAAATTACACAAGTAGAATTCTCAAAAGTAGATGCTTCTACAAACGAAGAACTAGAAGGAGCAACTCAAATTGTTTATCCTAAAGGAAATCGTGGAGAAGTATTTGAAACTTGGGTATCCACTAAAGAACCTCATATCATCAAAGGATTAGAAGTTGGACAAACTTATATTTGGGAAGAAATTTCTGCCCCTTATGGATTTGCTCTTGCTGAAAAGATTGAATTTACTGTAAAAGACACAGGCGAAGTTCAAGTAGCAGGAACAATGAAGGATGAAATCGTATATGGACAGTTAGCTTTCGAGAAGAAAGGTAAACAGTTCACTTATACGGATATTGGTATGACGGATTTAGGAATGGTTAATACACCAGTCTTTGAAGAAATGAATATTCTAGGTGCAGAAATTACCATTTACGCAGGCGAAGATATTACATTAGGTAACGGAATCACTTATTACAAGGCAGATGAAGAAATCGACACTTTAGTAAGTGATTATGAAGCTGTACAGTCAATTAAACTTCCAGTTGGTAAATACTATTATGTTGAAACAAAAGCACCAATCGGTTTTGTGAAGAATGAAGAAAAACATTATTTTGAAGTTGTAGATAATCAAATCAATGAACTTCAAGTAATCGAATCTACATTGAAGAACGAACGACCAGTGTATAACATCAATATGACAAAACAGATGGAATTCTCTGATACAGCTATGAACAAAGAAGCCTACAAGGATGTTGTATTTGGAATCTACACTCGTGATGATACATACGATTGGAAAGGTAATGTAGCAATCGAACCTGATACATTGCTTGCAACATCAGGAATTGATGAAGAAGGTCATTTAGTTCATACCCCTGAACTTCCAGTAGGAAATTACTACTTGAAGGAACTTCAAACAAATTCTGCATATAAATTAGATGAAAATGAATATGATTTTAGTATCGACCAATCTAATGAAAAAGCAGTGATTGTACCAATCAATGAAGGTAAACCAATCATCAATAAATTGAAAGAATACTATGTTCTAGTCAATAAAGTAGATGAAAACACAATGAAAAACATCATCAGTAAGGAATTTGAATTCACATCTTTCACAGATGCAGAATGCAAAAATCCTATCGAAACAAAACAAGCAAACACAAAAGACGGAACTGTTAAGTTTGTATTGAACTACGGAACGACATACATCAAGGAAACGAAAGCCCCTCTAGGTTATTCGTTAAGCCCTGAAGTTGTGAAAGTAGAAGTCAATGATGATGGATTGTTTGTAAATGGTAAGAAGGTAGAACGAAGTGAAGACTTGTTGTATTCTATCATCTATAAAGATAGTTTGCTTCCAGTTATTCAAACAGGAGCAGGTAGTGATTCTATGTTGTTTATCGTTGCAGGTCTTGGAGTTTTAGTATCTTTGATCGGTATCTTAGAATACAGAAGAAGAAATAGAAACAAGAAGTCTGAAAATACATCAGAATAAAGAATTGTTTAAAATCTATTTCACAAAAATAATAAAATCTCTGATAGTTCACAGTGAGGTAGAGAATATAAAACAATGATTTATCTTCCTGAAGCCCTTGCTTTTACGCAAGGGCTTCAAATAAAAGGTATCAAAGCAATTTGATGCTTTTTATTTGAAAAATAGGAAGTCACTTCCGAAAATTAGAAACAAGGGGGTTATCATGGTTACAAAAATACAAGATGGTTTAGTTACTTATATTGGTTTTCACGCAAACAAAAATAAAAAGTTTATTGTTGAAACAAAAGGAAATTGGACATATATAAATTATCAAAAAGATGAATTTACACGAATTATTTGTGGCTATGTGGTTAAACAAGATGATGGAAGATATAGAACGCATAGACTTGGAACTTTTGATACAAATTTTAAAGATAGAAATGTAGGATATTTCGATTCACTTAAAGATGGAATAGCATATATGAAACAAGTGTATATTCAAGAATTATATCCAACACATAAAGACTTAGGGAAAGAAATTTTAGATAGTTCAAACACATTTGTAGAAGTTGAAGAAGACTTAGATGAAATTGAAAAATAGGAAGTGACTTCCTATTTTTTGCAGAAAGCATAAAAATGCTATCTATTAGAGTATTTAGAAATCTGTTATAATAAGAATACGAAAGAAGGTGGTTTTATGGCACAATATAAAGCTAATGTTTTTGTTAAAGATGAATTAAGAGAAATAACAAATCCTGAAAAAGATAGACCACAGCGTATTATTGGAGAAGAATTGAAAGACTATTTATTTGATTCTAAAGATACCAAAGTCTGTATCTTGTATGGATTGCGAAGAACAGGAAAAACAACTTTGATGTTGCAAACAATTTCTGAATTGACACAAGATGATTTTGAAAAAAGTGCATATATCGAAGTAAGTAATAGAGATACAATATCTTCTTTGTATAGCGATCTTGATATGTTGAAAGAAGAAGGATACAAGTATATTTTCATTGATGAAGTTACTTCTTTAGATAACTTTATTTCCATGTCTTCCTTATTTCCTGATGTATATGTTAGAAAAGGTATGAGAATTGTTCTGACAGGAACAGATTCTCTAGGCTTTTTCCTATCTTCTTCTCGTGAGCTTTATGATAGAGCTAGATATATTCATACAACATATATTCCTTTTTATGAATTTAAACATCTGTTTCCTAATAAAAACATTGATGAATTCATTGAATATGGTGGTACTTTAATTCCTGAATATAATGAAGATTATCCGTTCTATAATGGAAAAAATGCTGAACAATATGTAGATTCTGCAATCGCACAGAACATCCAGCATTCTTTAGAAAACTATGAAGAAGGCAGTAAATTCCGTTCTTTGATAAATCTGTATAATCAAGACAAACTTACTAATGCTATCAATCGTGTTGTACAGAATAGAAACCATCAATTCTCTATCAAAGTAATTCAAAGTACATTTAAGTCTTCTGATTATAACTCTGTTAGAGATATAATGACTACTCGTGTTAAGAAGAATATCGAACCTAACACAGATATTCTAAACAGAATAGATTCAAGCACGATTATTGAATCATTGAAAAAACAACTTCATATTTATGATGCAAGAAAAGATGAAATATTAACAGATTCTGAAGTCTATGAGATAGAACAATATTTACGAAAACTAGAGATTGTAGATTCCTACACTGTTGAATCAGGTGACTTTAATATTTCGCCAGTAGAAAACAATATTATTACACAATCAGGGTTGCGATACAGTCAGTGCAAGGAATTGTTGAAGATTTTAGAAAATCACAATACTTTTCGATTGGGAACAGATAAAGAACAAAATTTAATTGTTTCAACTATTGATAACAATGTAAAAGGGAAGATATTAGAGGAATTGACAATTTATAATGTCCAACAGTCTTTGGATGCTGAAAAATATGAAGTATTTCAACTCTCTTATCCACCAATGCCAAGTGAAGGTGTTACGGAAGGAGAAATTGATTTAGTTATTAAAGATAAAGAGGCATATACTGTAGAATTGTTTGAAATTAAACACAGTTCTGAAATCGTACCTAGTCAATATAAACATATGATTGACCCTGCAAAAATGAAATACTTTGAAAAAAGAGGATTAGAAGTAAGTGGAAGAACAGTGTTATATATGGGAAAAACACAAGGACAAGAAATTGAGGGTGTGAAATATAAAAACATATCCGAATATCTTGATGAATTAAAAGTTTATGATCGTAATTATCAGAAGATGTTTTTAGTACAAAAAGAATGTGCAAAAAATGTAGAAGATGGATATGATGAGAATGATTCATTGGATACAAAATGTTAATGTAAAGTGGAGAGAAATCTTCACTTTTTTTCATAAATAGGAAGTGACTTCCTAATTTGGCTAGATGGCAAATTAAAATTAGTTTGCAAATAAAAATTACTGTGCTATACTCTAATTGAAGATAACATTTTTGTTATTATTCATGTGAGGATTGCCTTTTGTAGTTGAAGTACAAAACAAAAGGGTAAAGCTCAAATCTCTAAGGTGCTTCGCTACCATTCCTATAAAATATAGGATAGTCAAAGACTAAAAGGCGAATGATTTATTCGGGTGCTTCGCTACCATGCCTATTTATAATAAAACGAATAGGATAGCAAAAAGCTAAAAGGCGAATACAAAGTCATGTAGAGATGCATGGCTTTTTTTATGTTTGGGGGTGCTTGCATGAGTGAAAAGCTAGATTTTTATGAAGTGAATATAGATTATGTAAAATATCTAAAACAATTTGATTCTCGAATACCTGATGTAGTGTATCAAAATAGAAATAAATTTGTATGCGGAACATTATTCAAAATCAATGGGTTGAATTTTTTTGCCCCTGTATCCTCATTTAATATAAAGCAAAATTCAAACTATGTTATTGAAGTTGGAAATGTACCAGTAGGTAGTGTTCGTTATTCTTTCATGTTTCCTGTACCTGATTCAGAAATCAAACAAAAAGTCATAAATAATGAAAGTGATTATCAATATAGATTCCTGCTAAGACAAGAATTAAAATATTGTAATAAGAATAGAGAAGTCATTCAAAGTAAAGCAAAAGCAATCTATCATAAAGCGTTGGATAAAAATACAACATATCATAAATTTTGTTGTGACTTTCAATTGTTGGAAGAAAAGTGTAAAGAGTGGATTTATGATAAAACCATAGTGAAGCATGAAAAAGGAATTCCAATGTATAAGTTTTCTTTTCAAGAGAAAATGACATTGTTGGAACTCACGAAAGACAGACATACAATTGAGTTGTTCGCTATAGATCATAATGAAGTGATTAAAAATAAAGCGACAGACAAACTAAAAAAATTAGATGAGGCTACTAAGAAAATATCTCCAGTACATGAACACTTAAAGAAAGGAATAAATGTACCTCATAAGATTTATTTTGCTAATTATCATACAACAATTCGATTAGAATTGATAAAAGATAATATATGTTATTACAAGGATGAATTGAATAATTCTATTTATGTATTAGAACGAAAAGATGCACATTTACCTCAAGTGATGCAGAGAATGTTAGAACCATATTTAAAGGCAAACGAAAAGAATACAAATGTATATGTTCTAACAGATAGTGAACTAGCCAATAGCAATTATCATAATCTTTTGATTGAATATCAAAACTATCCAGAACGATTTGATTATGTGCGAAAAGGATTAGTTACTTCCAGTCAAAAAACAGCAACTATGGAACAACAAAATCAACTTAATAAAGAAGATGAATTCGGAGAAATTGAAAAATAGGAAGTGACTTCCTATTTTTGAAAATGGAGAAAAGATATGGAATTGTAGCTATTAATGGATCAGGTAAAACAACATTCTTTAGAACATTGGTAAAACTGTTACATCAATCTTCAGGTCAAATAAAATTTGATATGAAAAGTGTTGATGAATTAAGAAAGAACGTATTTTATTATGAGTCTCAAGAATGGCTGGATAAAAATTTATCTGGAATGGATTATTTACGTTTTGTAAGTTCGATGTGGCCATCGGATAAAAGAATAGATTCAATTGTTGAATACTGGAGCATGGAAGAGTATGTCAAGTTGCCTATTAAGAAATACTCACTTGGAATGAAACAAAGATTAATAATTTCTATGTATCAGTTAAGTGATGCAAAATTTATGATTATGGATGAATTGACTAATGGTTTAGACGAAGATAATAGAAAAAAATTATTTAGATTTCTTTTAGATGCTAAGAAATATGGAAAATTGATTCTTTTATCTTCTCATTATGGAGAAGAAATACGAAAATATTGTGATGTTATAGTAAAGATTGATAATCATAAATTAATTGAGGAGTCAGTATGAAGTATTTCTTGATTAATGTAAAAAAAATTTATAAAAATAAACTAAACAGCATTCCGGTGTTCATTATTATACTTTTTCTTGTATTTTTATACGTCGGAAATCTTAAAAGTGCAACTATAGAATTTGATTTAGATAGTCCAATTTCTATAAAAGAGGACATTAATTCTACTTCTGAACAAATCAAATTATTTGAAAAAAACTTAAAATCTGTTTCTTCTGATAGAGAAGAATATATAAATATAAAAAATGACTTGAATTTAGCTAAAGAAAGAAAAGAATATTTAGAAAATAAATTAAAGGCTTATAAAAACAAAGATTGGCATCAATTTTATCAGAATGATATACGATTAAAAAAGATTGATCTAGAAGCAACTAATAAATATGAACTAGATTATGATGATGAATTTTTACAAACAATAAAATTAAATGAAGAATATTCTTTATATCAATATGAAAATAAACTTGGTTTTGATGATAGGTTTACTCCGGTACAAGGAATCAGTTATATAGTTTTAATTGTTAATAACTATTTATCAATCATATTAATTGTTATGATGGCGTTTATACTTTCATCCCTCTATTGTTCGAATTATTTTAATAGTATAGATATTAGTATAATTGTACCGATGAAACGGGTTAATAAAATTATGACAAAACTAATTGTTGGTTGTTTTGTCGGTGTTTCTGCAACTCTTCTTGTTTTGATAATTTCTGGAACGTTGGGAAGTATTGGAACTGAATTTGGAAGTCTAAAATCATCTATATTAACTTATTCCACATCAGGAATTAGAACATATGAACCGATTAGAAATTTTATGATGAGTTGGATAATAATGAGTATATTGTCTATGTTGTTTATCAGTAACGTAATTTTTGTGTTGTCTGTCTTATTAAAAAAGAAGATTTCTTGTTTCTTTTCATCGTTATTGTTCTTATTTGCCTGCACATGGGGATGCACTAAAATAGTTCCTATATTTTCAATAGTACATTTAATTCCAACAACATATTTAAACTGTTTACAAGTGTTAAGTGGAGAAATAGGATATTTAACGCAGAATAATGATATAAATGCTTTAACAGGCATTATAGTTCTTTTGATTTGTAATATAGTTTTAACTATTATTAATTTCAGTTTAATGAAAATGAGAGAAGTGAAGTGAATGTTTAAGTATATTGATTTTTTAATAAAGAAAATTTTAAAGAGGAAGCAAAATGTTATAATGGTTTTTATCTGCTTTTTCGTAATAATTTTTATTTATGTGATGAATATAAATTCTCAAAATATACTAAGAGACTCACTTGTATCTCAAATAAAAATGAATGAAAAGGCAATCAACGATAAAACAAAAATAATGAAATCTAACGATATTGCTGATTCAAATATTCAATCTTTGCAAAAAGAAATTGATGAAATAAATACAACTAAAAAAAAATATAGCAATTTAGTGGAACATTATGAAAATAAGCAATGGAATAAATTTTATAGTGGATATTTAAATGAGCTGAATAACCAAAAAAAAGTGATCCAGCAAACACAGAACATTTCAAAAAAAGATACTAATAAGAATGAGTATTTAGAAATGATTGAAGCTACAGACAAACAGATAAATATAATAAATCATTATAGAAAAAATAATTTAAACTATGAAAATTCTGATTATCCAATATATGGAATTACTTTTACTCTATACCTGTTTAAAACAGTTTTTCCGATTTTATTAACGGCAGTTAGTATATATCTGTTATCGCAGGTTTTTACATTTGATTATGTAGAAAATATAGATAGAAGTAAATTGTTGAGTCTAACGCCTATAGAAAAAACAGTTTCTAAAATTATTGCAGGATGCATTATTGTGCTAGGAGTATTTACCATTTGTACTTTGACTTCTGTTCTTATTGCTACATTTGTTACAAAAAATATTGGGAATGATTATCCAATCATGGTATTAGTTGACAATCATTTAACATGTATAAAAGCAATAACAGTTTTTGTTAAAGTAATATGTATGAATATTTTTTATATGATATTTATTATATTGTTATCGTATATCATGTCTTTACTAATACGAGATAGTTTAACATTATTGCTTATATTATTGTGTATGACAATAGGATGTGCATATTTACCAAACATTCTACCTGTTATAAAGCCATTTTCACATTTATTTCCATTTATTTATGTTAATGCATTGCTAGTAATTGACGGAAGTCTGACAAAGACTTTTATGAATCAAAATATTCATTTTAATTTTGGAATAATGGTTTTAATTACAGGAATGATTGTATTAATATTTTTAATTGTGGGATTTAACCAAAAAATTAAACATAAAATATTTATAAAAAATAAAAAAGAGTCCTATTAGGCTCTTTTTTATTTTTTATAAATATCCCTTCTATGACCGATTTCAAAAATGCTGATAGTTATTATCTCTTCTTCAATTGATGCAAACAATCTATAATCTCCTACCCTGTATCTCCAAATACCTTTTAGATTTCCTTTTAAAGCTTTTCCATGCAGTCTTGGATCAGGCGTATTGACTAGATTTTTGATAACCCAGTTTTTTATAACACGAACAGTCTGCTTATCTAATTTTTTTAACTGTTTAACTGCTGATTCAGTAAATTCTACTTTATACATTTAGACACCAAGCATTTTCCAAACTTCAGTATGATCATATGTCTTTTCTTGTTTAGCTTTTTCAAACGCATATAAGATACGATCTTCATCAAGGTCAAGGTCATTCTCTATTTTATCCAGAACAGCATCACGAATAAACTGGCTCATATTTAACTGGTTGATAGAAACATAGTCATGAATTAATTTAGATTCATCGTCATTAACTCTTAAAGAAATTGTAGTCATAATAAGCCCTCCTCTATGTATTATTTGTAATACAATTATATAATTGTAGTTCATTTTTGTCAAAGACCTAGAGACAAGAAAATATAGATTTTTTTACCAGTAAAACATGTGCTACAATAAGAATATAAGGCCTCGCCGATTGAGAGCGCAAACTCAACCTTAAGGCTATCGCCGTAAGGGTTTGCGGTCTTGCAGACGGCTAGAAAGGAGTGAAATTTATGGCAACAGTTTATGGTAGAATAGCCAAAATTTCGAATGTAGTTGGTCGTTCTAATTATTTGAATGATGAGAAGCGACAAGAAAAAATCGTATTGCAAAAAATGGAAATGCAATACTCATGGCAGGAACATTCTTCTTTTGAAAAGGAACATCAAAAATCGAATGTTGCCAATAATGAGGCACTTGAAGTTCATATTGCTTTACCGAATGAACTTGCCGAAGATAAACGAAGATTAGAGCAAGTCTGTGATGATTTGGCTCATGAGATAGTTGGTAAAAATAAGGACTATGAATATGCAGTTCATTGGAATCACAATCGCACGAATCTTCATGTCCATATTCTTTTTAGTGAGCGTGAAAACCAAATAGATCTTGAGCCTAAAGTCTACAAGAAAGATATTTGGCATGACAAAGATACGCATAAATTAGCGAAAGCAAATAGTGAAAATGCTGTATTGGTTCATAAAAAGGGCGAAGTCCAACGAGATAAAGAGGGTAACATCAAATACCAAACGGACATATTCAAAGTAAAGGATAAGAAATTTACTGAACGTTGGTGGTTACATCACAAAAACAAGATAGTTAAAGACACTTTAAATAAGTACGGTTACAAATTAGATTTACACGATGGTATCAAAAATAACCCCTATCTATCACAGAAGAAGTTATACAAAGGAGCAAGTAAAGATTATTTAGATAATGCAAAAGCGTGGAATACAGAAGTTAAACGATATAACGAAAATGTAAAACAACATATCGAATTAGAACCGATACAATTAAAAAATTACATTTCTATTAAACAAGAAGTCCTGGAAAATGTAAAAGAGGCAAATGCTGAAGAAAAGAAAATAACGCCAAAAGCAATTGAGTTAGTGCATGAAATGGCAGACTGGGTCATGGACACCCTCCGAAATCTTAAAGTATATATCAAACGCAAAAGCAGAGAATATGAGGCTGCAAAGGCCTGGAATGGAATAAAAGATAAATTCAATGACATGTTTAAAGAAAATAAAAGACTTGATAATGAAATTAAAAGTCTAAGCAATCAGATTGAAGATCTAAATCATCTTGATCATGAATTTACAGAAGTGATAGACAGCAAGTTAAGTCTGATACATGACATAGAAGAACAAGATATGCGCCAAAAAGAGATGTTAAGTCAGCTAAAGGTATTAGAACCGGAAGCATATAAAGACCTCACACAGGAGGAATATCGAAAGGAGATCAAAGGATTGAGTTTTGAAGAACGTATAGATAAAGCTACATCTCTGATTGAAGAACATCAAAGAATAATAGAAAGGAGCAGAGGATATGAGATCGATATCTAAAAAAAGCAATCTGGATAGGTTGAAGCAGCAGGTACAACAAACAAGCAATCAGCAGTACCAGATACAGACACAGAAGGATGAATTAGAACAAACAGTTGCTTGTAAAAAACAAGAATTAGATTCTAATCAAGATGCAATGAGACAACTGATTCGTTCTGTATTCGCACAAAATGAAGTGGCTGCAGCAAAAGAGAAGGAACAATTGAATGACAGATTAGATAGGTTTGCCCATAACCAGCAGGTAATGAATCAGCAAATCATTGAATTAAACGACAATATCACGGATACAACCTCATTAAATGCACTGTACGAGGCAAAAAGAAAAGAACTTGATTTAAACTACAGAAACCAGGAAACTGTTCTTAAGGAACAAATCAAACGGCTTTCAGAGCGTATAGAATATCAAGAAAACAAATTAAACACCATAAATAGATCGATTGAATCCAAAAAGGAAGAGTTTGATAGAATCAGTGAAGATTTGAAAAAGAAAGAATTCTGGATCAACTTTAAAAATGTATGGATCAATAAGTGGATAGCATTTGTTTCGGCTGGATTTTTGCTTGTATTTATTGGCGGTTTTTTAGGCTGGCCAACATATAAAATAATGAACAGTATTTATAAGATTATGATGAGCGTTTTTTAATTATGATATAATCTTTTTGTTGTCTGGGCTCACCAACGCGAAGGAGGTGAGAACGTGGTACAACAATTTTGTGATTTTTTAGTTTCTGTTATAGCAGGTGTGGCCGCCAACTACATCTACAAATGGCTCAACAGAAATGACCGGACAACAGAGCATAAAAGAGTGGACTGACTACCCACTCTCTTTTTTTGCAAAAAAAAGAAAACCGAGTGACTAGGTCGGTTTTCCTTAACGTGGCACAATTTTGTGATTTTTGCCTATCTGAATTATATCATGAACTTTTCAAAAGTAAACGTCCGAAACTTAGCAAAAGCTAAGTACAAGGACACGTACTTATTGACTACTTTTAAATTGTATCATGTATTTTAGAGCATTAATAGACTATGTTTTTAAATTTATACTTGTTAAAATTTCTATATAAATACACATAAAGAATGAAAAAGGAGCTTTGATACCAATGGACATATCAGTGATTTTTACGTAGTGATAATAATGGAAGGGAGAATAAATTTATGAAGAATAATTTAAAATTATTATCTTTGATTCTATGTCTTGGTTTGTGTTTAGGGCTTAATGGATTTACATTAGTAAATGCACAAGAAAATGTTAACGAAATTTTTACAGGAAATGAAATTAAAAACATCTCTTTAACCTATAACGTATCTGAAGATTATGTAAGAAAATATACAACTTTAGATAATGTACAAGAAAAAACAAAGATACTTAATTCAATGCCTGCAATATATACAAAAGAAGAGGTTGAAAATGGTTCAATAATTTCATCTCAAAAAACTGTTTATTTAGATAATGATGGGAAACTACCAATTATAATATCTTCTTTTCAATATGATTATAATAATGAATTGAGAGAGGGAACAGAAAACGTGTATTATAAATCAAGCTATAAATTGCTTGCAAATACTTGGACACAACATATTAGATATACAAGAGAAATGGTACATTTTAATTATTTTAGAGCTAATGTTTATGATGTCTATGGAACCATGTCTGGAGGGGGAATTTGCTCTCAAAGTTCAAATTTTGCAAAAGGAATGCAAAATAATCCGTGGGCTAGAACTATTTTTACAATTCAAGGTAAGGGAGTTGTACAAAAAGATCTAGTTGCGTACTCTACGTATAATACATATGATGTGTGGTCAACTACTTGGAGTTAACTTAGGACCATGACAAATGAAATAATAGTTTTCACAATTTATTTGGTAGCAGTTATAGAAATTATAATACCTTTAATTTTGTTGATTATGGTATATAAAATATACAAAGAAATAAAAAATAAATAAGTGAAAAAGTAATATAACTCAAGTGAAAACAGATATAAAAAATTAGAGGATATTAAGTCCTCTTTTTTAGTTGATAAACTTTTTCAAACAAGCTCCTTCTCTTTTAAGTCTTTTAAGATAAGACTTGTAATATAGGAGGTAACATTGCGTGCCTCAGATTCGGCAGCTTCCTTTACTTTTTCTTCCAGTTCTTTTGGAAGATGTAAACTGAAACAGTATTTAGATTTATAATATTTCTTAGTCTGTGTTTTAGGTTCTTCTGGTCTATCAATTCTAATATCTGTCATATTCGTTCTCCTATCCAATCGTAATGTTCCATTCCTGATCAACACGTAATACGGTCATATCTAGGTAATCTTTTAACTGTTCTTTTTGAATTTCTTCGTATGGAAGTCCGGAAATATTTGCAATCTCTGTTTTAAAAAATACATGATAGTTGCAGTCGGCAACTAATAATAAGTCTTTAAGTTTCATGAACAACACCTCTTTATACATATATTTTAATTAAAATATAATTAAAATTCAATTATAGTTATATTAATTTTACTATTGCGTGCTAGAGTAAAATATTTTTTTGTGAAATAGGGTCAAAAATCTATTGATAATATAACGTGACCTAGAGGACTTTCAGATATCAGATTATGCTATAATTTTTATTGGAGGTATTTGTATGTTTTTAGATACGTCCATGTACTTGTGCTGCCAAATTTACCTATATGAATTTAGATACAATCATTCAACTTTTGTTGATTTACCTGATTGTTGTAGAGATAAAGAAAAAGGACTAATTACATAGTCCTCGGTAGCACAGTACAAAATAAAAAGAGAGGACTGCAATCCTCTCTTTTCTTTTAGTGTTGCCACCAAATTTACCTACTTGAATTATATCATGAACTTTTCAAAAGTAAACATCCGAGACTTAGCAGAAGCTAAATACGAGGACACGTACTTATTAATAACAACAAGATGTCCATGTTTTACTCTAGCACTGCACAGAGGAACATTTACGCCATTTTGCTAGAGTAAAAATCAGCTTGAACACGGAGCTAAATTCGTGTTATATTTTTTGTGTAAAAAGGTAAAATAACTTCATTGATAATATAACGTGACCTAGGAGGTGGTCTTTTTATGGGTTATCATATTTTAGATTATGATATTGAGTTAGTGTCTGACTTTGGATTGTGCTATAAGAATAAATTACCTAAAGAATTGCAAAGAAGATTATTTACAAGAAAGCAATGGTTAGAGAAAGGATTTGTTTTAAAAGAGGGTGCCAGGGAATATCCAATGCATTCTCAGAAAAATTATAGAAATAGAGTTATTTATTATTTAGACACAGATGTTGTGAAAATAGATGGTAATGACATTCCTAAGAATTGTTTGACTTGTAACTATAGAAGTGAAAAAGACTTTTGTGTAATTGCAGGCGATTATGTAGGTGAAATAAATGGTTGTTCTGAGTGGGAGCAGAAGAATGTTAAGTGATGTTATTAAGAAGTATGGTGGAGAGAAGATGGATCCACTGGATGTATATAAAGATATTTTTAGAATTGGAGAAGGATTTATTCAGAAGGAGTATGAAGATAGTGGAAGTTTCAAAGCAAATCCAATCGCCTATTATAAGAATGAGAACGAAGATCATGGCCATTTCAGAATTATGTTTGAAGATAAGTTTGAAGAAATCTATCAAAATGAGCTTGTGAATGCAGATTTCTGTGTAATGAATGGTTTAACTTACTTTGGAGCAAAGTATACATCTGATAGAGCTTCTAAAATGTGTGCAATGATCTTTGATATTGATGGTGTTACAGATAATAGTTTGAATAATTTCTTTTATGCTGCATTTAATAAAGAATTTGATTATTATCCATTACCAAATTACGTGGCTTTAAGTGGTCATGGGATACATTTATATTATGTTTTTGAAGAACCAGTACCATTGTTTCCTAATTTGAAGCTTCAATTAAAGGAATTTAAATACTCTTTAACTGAAAAAATGTGGAACAAAAACACTTCTGTTGATGAAAAAGTACAAAAACAAGGAATCAATCAGCCTTTTAGAATATTGGGTGGCAAATGTAAAAAGAATGCTCCACTGGATAGAGTTGAAGTATATAGAGTAAACCAACATCCAGTCAACATAGAGTATTTGAATCGTTTTGTTCCCACTAAAATTGAGATTGATGAAAAAAAATTATTCAAGGAAAGTAAATTAACACTGGATCAGGCAAAAGAAAAATATCCGGAATGGTACGAAAATAAGGTTGTAAAGGGTATAAGAAGCTATTGGACAGTAAAACGTGATCTATACGATTGGTGGATCCAGCAAATAAAAAAAGAAGAAAATGGAGCCAGTTATGGCCACAGATATTTTTGTATTATGACATTGGTGATTTATGGCATAAAATGTGGTTTATCTAAAGATGAGATAAAACAGGATGCAATTGATTTGATACCGTTTCTAAACGGTTTAAATGAAAAAGAACCATTTACCGAGGAAGATATTAAATCGGCTTTAGAGTGTTATGATGAACGGTACAATACTTTTCCTTTAAAAGATATCGAGAAAATAACGAATATTCGAATCGAGAAAAACAAACGAAATGGCCGAAAACAGGAACAACATATAAAAATCATGAATGCAATTCGTGATATTGAACATCCAAATGGTTCATGGATCAACAAAGAAGGAGCTCCAACAAAGCAATCAACAGTTCAAAAATGGAGATCAGAACATCCAGAAGGGAAAAAAGCAGACTGTATTCGTGATACAGGTTTAACCAAACCAACCGTATATAAGTGGTGGAATATATAAAAAAATAGGTTGTAACAAATTTCATTACCACCTATTTTTTTATACCAATTTTAGAATGCTTTAAATTCTTAATGAAAACGTAATTGATGATTTGTATTGTTTGATAGTATTTCATTTTATATTTTCTACCATTAAATTGTATCATGAATTTTAATGCATTAGTAGACTGTGTTTTTTTATTTATACTTGTTAAAATCATTATGTAAAGAACATAAAAAAAATAGGAGATGTGATAACCATGGTAAATGTAGGAAGTGAGGCTAATACAATAAAATAGAAAGAGGTGATTATATGAATTATGCAATTAAAAAGTATTTATTAGCTGGTTTAACGATGTGTCTTATGTTATTCACGCTTATCCCGAATGTGAATGCTATGAGTGTAGTAAAGTCTTTTAAATATGATTATAATACAGTTCTTGGATATAATACGAATTATCATGATTATTATTATGTAAATATTCCAGATCATGCCGTTTATATGAAACAAAATAAAGCTAAAATAGGAGGAGGATGGAATTATACTAGATACCAGGTAATCAAATATTATGGTTCAAAGGGATTAATTCTATGGTAGTTCAATAATAAAAAGACTATATTGAATATTCAATATAGTCTTTTTAGAAACGGAGATAAATCTATGATTGAAATAAGAAATGTTAGCATTGAAACAAGACATAATATTTTAAAAGATGCAAATTATATATTTGATGATGGGAAAATATATGGAATTGTAGCTATTAATGGATCAGGTAAAACAACATTCTTTAGAACATTG
>ENA-OPBE01000958-OPBE01000958.1-human-gut-metagenome-genome-assembly--contig:-NODE-958-length-26829-cov-2.819153_pt1 | contig 26829 bp, 20 predicted proteins | sample MGYA00241066_ERZ501448 | MGnify/ENA primary metagenome ERZ501448 (study PRJEB25962, sample SAMEA2042585) | human gut metagenome | biome: human gut; feature: human-associated habitat; material: faeces...
CGGCTGCAATCCTAGCTCAGAATAATATCAAGAGCATTGAATGTGTTGAATATCCGGAATTGGGTATGGAAGCTATCTGGAAAATAGAAGTAGAAGATTTCCCGGCATTTATTTTGGTAGATGACAAAGGCAATGACTTCTTCAAACAGATTAAACCACGTTGTGCCAAATAATAAGTAACAAGTAATAAGTAATAGCAAGTAATTCTTGCGGTTGATTACATAAACATTCATTTTAGGGATACCTGTCAGTTTTCGTATGGGCATCCCTTTTTTTATAAACTTGCTTATCTAATAATTAAAACACCATGAAACCACTAGTGATGAATTTATCCAATCAAAAGAACCAGCATATTGTTTGGCTGGATGTCGTTCGTTTTATTGCGATGTTTACAGTTGTCTGCTGTCATTGCACCGATCCGTTTAATTTTTATCCCGGTACGGCTCCGAATATCGGAGAAATAAAACTTTGGGGTGCTATCTACGGATCTGTACTGCGTCCGTGCGTGCCTCTGTTTGTGATGATTACCGGTGCATTGCTTCTGCCTGTAAGAGGTGATACTTCTACTTTTTACAAGAAACGTATTCCCCGTGTCTTTTATCCGTTCCTGATATGGTCGGTGCTATATAATCTGTTCCCTTGGATTACAGGCCTGTTGGGACTGAATCCTCAGATTATTCTTGATTTCTTCCCGTATGCGGGAGAGGAAGTGATGCAGCAATCATTCTCTGTATCTTTGGAATATATTTTGATGATTCCGTTCAACTTCTCCATTTTAGCCGTGCATATGTGGTATATTTATCTGCTTATCGGGCTGTATCTGTATTTGCCGGTTTTCTCAGCTTGGGTAGAGAAGGCTTCGGAACGTGCCAAACTGATGTTTCTGCTGGCTTGGGGGGTAACTTTGCTGCTTCCTTATTATTATCAGTTTGTTTCTAATTATTTATGGGGAACCTGTTCATGGAACTCTTTTGGAATGCTGTATGCTTTTGCCGGTTTCAATGGCTATCTGTTGTTGGGGCATTATCTGAAAAATCTGGAATGGAGCTTGAAGAAAACGTTGGCGATTGGCATTCCGATGTTTGCAGTCGGTTATGCGGTGACATTCTTAGGTTTCAGGCATATAACCGCATTGCCGGAATATACGGATGAGATGCTGGAACTCTTCTTTACCTATTGTTCTCTTAATGTTGTAATGATGACGATACCTGTGTTTATGCTGGCAAAGAAAGTAAAAGTGAACTCGGAAAGAATGAAAAAGGCATTGGCGAATCTCACTGTATGCGGATTCGGTATTTATATGATACATTATTTCTTTACAGGGCCGTCGGTCGTGCTGATGAGAGCTATTAATATGCCGATTGGTTTGCAGATACCTGTAGCCGCTATTCTTGCTTTCGCCGTTTCATGGGGATTGGTATGGCTGATCTATCGTGCAGGAAAGGTTGCTAAATATATAGTAGGATAATAAGTTATAGAAAATAGAAATAGATGAGAGGTTATCAAAGGTTAATAGTAACTGGATTATCCTCCTTCCTGAAGGAGGAGAGTTTAATTACTATTGACTTTTGACATCCCCCTCTTATCGTTTCTTCCGATATTATTTTTTATTTAATTCCTTCTTCCATTTCTCATATTTTGCCAGTACTTTGCTGCCATCTTTGTTGTACCAGCTATATCCGTTCCGGCGTTCATGTCCGATTTCCGATATGTCATATTTCTTAATTCCGTCGCGGTCGGAGAAGAAAGGACGATTAGTATCCAGTTCATAAAAACGTGCCCATAGTATGGGGCAATCTTCGCAAGGGATCATCCGGTAATCTCTTTTTCCGTCACTGTTGGTGAAGTATTCTTTTTGTATTCCTTTTATTTCGGATTTCTTGAACCATTTGACGGCTGATTCTATCGATTCAATTACTTTTTCCGATGGATGGGGGAGAGACATGAGCAAAAGCACGATATTGTCGGATTCTTGTCCGCTCAATGAAGGTAACTCATATGCACGTGCCTTGCAGGGCTCCAGTGTGATGCGGTCATGCTGCGCGCACCATACTGTCAGTTCCCCGTTTTGGCGAACCTGTGTCCGGAGGATACATTCTATTCCTTTGTCAAAGGCTTTACGTGCTTGCTGGCAGGTTTCATCGGGGATGAAAGTATAAGGGGACTGCTTTTCGTAGATTTCCCGTAACTGCTGCATGACTCTGACCATTGCGTTATCATTGTAGGTGATTTGGATATAGTATCCTGTAGGACGCGGATAAAACTGAGGCCATCCGCCATTGTCATATTGTGCTTTGAGCAGATATTGGATACCTTTCAGTACTCCTTCTTTGTATTTCTCTTTTTGTGTAGCTTGATAAAGACGGGCCAGATATTGAATTTCGGTTGTCGTGGCGTTGTTGTCAATGGTACTTTGGTTGACGTCTTCTTTCGCATTCCTTGCTTTGGCATATTCCTGCTCAGTCAGTTCTGCCGGCATATAGATGTTTTTGGGCCACCCTCCGGTGACTTGCTGGTATAGCAATACATTGTCTCCGATACGTTGTGCTTCTTCTGTCCGGAAAAAGGCATCATCGAACTTGGGAGCGAGGTGTACCCATTCTTTGTAATTCTGTTGTTTCCTGTAATCTGTTGCTTGGGCTGAAACTCCGGTCTGAATGAAAAGTAACAGAAAGAAAAAGGCTGTTTTTCTCATGACTTCTATTATTAAGTGAATGTTATGGTGCGCAAATGTAGAAGAAAAGGTCGGGAATGAAGGGTAATATCTGTTCTTTATGGCATAAAAATTGGGCTAATCGCTTTTATCAGATGATTAGCCCAATGAAAACAGGAGAATCAATGTTTTATTGCTTCAGATATTTGGTGATTTTTCCGCTGATTTGCAGTAGTGAGATTTCGCAAAGTTTGGTGTTGTATTCTGCCGAGAGAATACGTTCTTCGGCATCCAGCAGACTCTTTTGTGCCTCGCGTACTTCAAAACCGGAAAGGTCTCCCTGTATATAACGGTCCATGGCGATATCATGATTGTCTTTGGCAGTCACAAGATTCTGCCGTTCCAGATTCAGCAGCTGAAGATTATTACGGTATGCTTGCCACAAGTTGCTGAGATCGGAACGAAGGGCTAACTCCAGTTCCTGTCGTTCCAGACGACGATTCTTGAAGGCAAGGGTTGCGTTGCGCTTTTCACGGCGGCGGTTGCCGTCGAAGATATTAAAACCGACAGTAACTCCGGCATTAAAGCCTAAGTTGCCTCTTCTGCTATTTGCATTGATATCATACTTATTAAAGGTGTATCCATAGCCGGTATTCAGTTTGAGGTATGGATAGTTGCGGGAGTTGATCTTTTTGTAATCCAGCTGTGCCAGTACGGTGTTCTGGTCGGCTTTCAGCAAAGAAGCATTGGTGGATAAGGTAGCATTCCATAAATCGTCGAACAGTAAGTCACTGTGTACGTCAATGGTAGAATCTTTGATGACGATAATCTGATTTACATTATTGTTGGCCATCAATTCATTAAGTTGGATGCGTGAGGAGTGCAGCAATTCCTGTTGCTTGATGTATTGGGCACTGTCTGCATTGAAGTCCACTTTGGCTTGCTGATAATCCAGACCTGAGAATTTACCGACAAGATGGCTCGCTTCTGCTATACGCAAGCGTTCTTTGGAAAGTGACATCGCATAATGAAAGTTCTTCAAACGGATCTTTTGCTGGATGAAGTTGTAGTATTCCGAGGCAAGATCGGCGATGAAGTCTTCAATGGCAATGCGGGTATTGATTTCGCCCTGCCGTTCCAGTTCCTTTAGTTGCTTGTACGTAGTGCTGATATTGAATCCGTCGAAGATGGTCCAGTTGAGGTTGAGGCCGACGTTAACTGTCTGGTCGTAGACTCCATTATTTTTGGTGACCTCTCCGGTGGCACGGGCTTTCGTCTCGATGTTGTCCAGGTTTCCGGTATATCCGGCAGAAAAGTCCAAAGTAGGCAGATAACCTGCATTTCCGAGTGTCGCGTTATTCTTGCTGATCTGTTCTTCGTTATGGACGATGCGCAGAGAATAATTGTTTTGCAGCCCTTCTTCCAGGCAGTCTTTTAAGGAATAGATTCGCTGTGCCTTCACTGGAGAAACTGATACGAAGACACATGCGGTAACTATGTATATGATTTGTTTCATGCAAATACTTTTCTGTTTCATTCTTTTGTTATTTTGATTCGGTTAGTCGAAATATAACTGTAGATGGCCGGCACGATATACATAGTAAGCAGTGTGGAAACAACCATACCACCTACTACAGCTGTACCCATGGCGATGCGCTGATTGGCGCCTTCTCCGCTGGCAAATGCCAATGGAATAAGTCCCAGTACAGTAGAAGCACTTGTCATTAGAATCGGGCGCAGACGCTGTAATGCGGCATCTTTGATGGCGCTCATTTTATCCTCGCCTGCTTCTTGTTTCTGATTGGCGAATTCCACGATCAGGATACCGTTTTTAGCCACGAGACCAATCAGCATGATAATACCGATCTGACTGAAAATATTCATTGTGATATCTCCGAAATACATGAATACCAAGGCTCCAGCGATAGCCAAAGGCACTGTTAACATGATTATTAACGGGTCCTTGAAACTTTCAAACTGTGCTGCCAGGATCAGATAAATCAGAAGGATAGCCAAAATAAAGGCAAACATCAGGCTCGAAGAACTTTCACGGTATTCCTTGGAGTCTCCGGATAATGCGGTACGGAAAGTATCATCCAATGTTTCTTTGGCAATCTTGTCCATTTCATCCAGTCCTTGTCCGATGGTCTTTCCGTCAGCCAGTCCGGCGGAAATTGTGGCTGATACAAATCGGTTGTAGCGGTACAGTTTGGGTGGAGCGATACCGTTTTCCAGCTCAATCAGATTATCCAGCTGTATCATATCTCCATTGCTGCTGCGGATGTAGATAGCTTTCAGATCGGCAGGCTTGTTTCGTTGCTGGCGGTTGATTTCACCCAAAATTTCATACTGCTTTCCGTTCATATAGAAATATCCCATACGCTGGCCGCTCAATCCGTATTGCAGCGTTTGGGCGATGTTTTTGGTACTGACTCCCATTACACTTGCTTTGTCACGGTTGATCTTGATGCGGGCTTCCGGTTTGCTGAACTTCAAGTCTACGTCTGCCATCTGGAAAACCGGATTCTCATATACTTTGGCCATGAACTGCGGTAATACCTCCTGCAGTTTTTCAAGATTGGTAGCCTGAAGTACGTATTGGACAGGCATACTTCCCCGGCGTCCGCCGAAAGAAGACTGCTGTTGTACGAACGAGCGTGCCATGGTCTTTTTCTGAACTGCCTTTGATATCTTTTCCGCAACTTCCATCTGCGTGTAGTCACGGTCTTTCATGTCTTTCAGTGTAATGCGTACGTTTCCGCTACCACTGGATACACGTGCTGTCACCGCTTCCGCATCCGGCAGAATAGAATCTACAAGCTGGTTGATATCTTCGGTATAGTCCCGGATATATTCATAAGTGACACCCTCCGCACCTCGGGTGTTGATCGAGATTTGCGACCGGTCTTCAAGCGGTGCCATTTCTGCCGGAATAGCATTCCATAAGAAGCCGATCAGGCAGATGGTTATAAAAGTGAACGGAAGTGCCAGCCAGCGCTTGCGCAAAAAAGCAGCGAGCGAACGGCTGTACCATCGGTTCATCCCTTCAAAAAACGGTTCTGTTTTAGTGTAGAACCAGTTTTGTTTCTCACGTTTGATGAGTAACTTCGTGGCCAGCATCGGTGTGAAGGTCAGTGCCGCAAATGAAGAGATAATGACAGAACCCGAAATTACAATACTGAATTCCCGGAACAAACGTCCTGTCATACCTTGCATAAAGACAATCGGGAAGAATACTGCAACCAGTGTGATGGTCGTTGAAATAACGGCAAAGAAGATCTCTTTGGCTCCTTCTATTCCCGCTTCTTTCGGACTCATTCCTTTTTCGATACGGATATAGATGTTCTCCGTCATTACGATGGCGTCATCCACCACCAGTCCCACGGCCAGCACAATGGCAAGCATGGAAAGTACGTTAATGGAGAATCCGGCAAGATACATGACAAAGAATGCTCCAATCAGCGATACGGGAATTACGATGCACGGAACCAGCGTCACCCGCCAGTCGCGTAAGAAAAGGAAGATGATGATGATAACCAGAATAAAGGCTACATATACAGTCTCTTTTACCTCATTGATAGATGCCCGGATAAATTTGGTATTATCAAAACCATAGCTATACGTCACATCTTCCGGCAGGTCCTTCTTCATCTGTTCCATGCGTTTGTACACAGCATCGGCAATTTCGATGTGATTGGCTCCCGGCTGTGGAATAACAACAACACCTACCATGGGTACACCGTTCATTTTCATGTAACTTTTGATGTCGGCAGGCCCAAGTTCTGCGCGTCCGATATCGCTGAAGCGGACGATACGGTTATTGTCTTCTTTTACAATAAGATCATTGAACTCATCGGCGGTATGCATTAATCCCAACGTACGGATTGTCAGCTCAGTTGTGTTTCCTTCAATACTACCCGAAGGAAGTTCGACATTCTCATTGTCTACTGCATTCTTTACATCAATCGGAGTGATACCGTATCCCGCCATCTTGACCGGATCGAGCCAAAGGCGCATGGAATAACGCTTTTCACCCCAAATGGATACACTACTTACATCAGAGATTGTCTGCAATTGCTCTTTGACAGTCAGGTCCGCAATCTCACTTAATTCAAGCAGTGAGCGTTTGTCGCTTTGGAGGGCAACCATCAAAATGGGCATCGCATCGGCATCCGCTTTTGATACAGTCGGTGGGTCACAGTCTCGGGGCAGATAACGTTGGGCACGGGAAACTTTGTCACGTACGTCATTTGCTGCAGTTTCCAGGTCGACTGAAAGTTCAAATTCTACTGTAATACGGCTTTGTCCCTGCTGGCTGACGCTGGATAGAGACCGGATGCCCGGTATACCATTAATATTTTGTTCCAGTGGCTCGGTTATCTGGTTTTCAATTACGTCGGCATTGGCCCCCGGATAAGAACAACTGACAGAAATGATCGGGTTGTCCACTGATGGATATTCACGGACACCCAGATAACTGTATCCGATGAAGCCAAAGAGGAGAATAATGATTGTCAGTACCGTAGCTAATACCGGACGGCGTATACTTAATTCAGATATATTCATAAGGCATGGCAGGTATTAGTCAATATTGTCCAATGTAACAGGAAGTCCCAGACGAAGTTGCAGTGTTCCTGATGTAAGAATGGTATCTCCTACTTGAAGTCCTCTTACAATTTGTACTTCAGCATCCGTACGAATGCCTGTTGTTACTTCTACAGGCTCAGCTTTTCCTGATTTATACAAGAAAACTTTATCCTTTCCCATCTCCGGTACAATAGCTTCCGTCGGGATGGCGATCGCATTTGGAATTTCTTCTTTTTTCAATTGTATACTTGTGTATCGACCGGGAAGCAGGGCACGATTGGTATTGGGATAAAGTGCGCGTGCTGTGTATTGATGCAGGTTAGGGTCAATCGTTGACTCTACTGCATATACCTTTGCGCTGAAGGCATCTAGTTTTCCTTCAATTCTGAAATTCAGGTTCGTCCCTTTCTTAATCTGGCTTGCATAGCGTTCCGGTACTGAGAATTCAACTTTCAACGGAGTAATCTTTGTCAGTTTGGCAACAATGGTTGTCGGCGAAGCATATGAACCGACACTGATTTGCCGGAGACCAATGATTCCGTCAAACGGAGCGCGGAGTTCAGTCAGGGCAATGTTTGCTTTCACTATTTCTATATCAGCATTTAAAGTTGCCAGGTCAGTTTTTACCTGTTCATAGGCTTCTTTACTGACTGCGTCCCGTTTGAGCAGGGCATCTTGTCGGAATACTCGGTCCTCTGCTAATTTTAGTTGTGATACCAACCTTTGTAGCTGTGCCTGTAACTGCCGGTCGTTTACCTTGGCAAGAAGTTGACCTTTCTTTACGGGCGTTCCTTCTTCGAAGTTGATTTCGACTACTTTTCCGGAGGTTTCAAAAGATAAATCGACTTCCTCGTCCGGTAAAAGTACACCGGTAGTGGTGTATTCGTCTGTTAATAGTTGAGGTTTTATGACTTTGGCATTGACGTTCAGAATTTTCTTCCCATTCTTTTGGGTGTTTTTTACCTTGTCAGCAGCAGCCAGTTCGTCGTTAGTTTTAGGTAACTGTGAGTAAATTCCTCCACCGATAATTCCGGCACCGATAAGAATAATGATGCCCCATTTAGTTTTTTTATTCATGGTTTAGTATAGTATATAGCACGTTATATAATATCTTCTTGTGATTAGACGACACCTGAAAGAAAAGGTTTAATAGCAGATAGATTAAAAGAAAGTTAACGGTATGTGTGGCTTTGATAACAGAAAAAAGAGTAAACAGGATCGTTTTATCTGTTAAATGCTGTTTAAATTTTAGAATCAATTCATTAAAACTCGTAAAACTTTGCTTAATGTTTAAATAAGGTTAAAATTGAATTTGTAACTGTTTGACTTTTAGAATTGAAATATCTGAATAATGTCGTTTTTTAAATAAATACTAGGCTATTATTGCGAATTCAGAGTAGATAATGCTGACTTTATGTCATTTCTTTCGTTTTTTGTCAAATCGCTCATAGAAAATGTCTTCCTGAAAAATTTGCGTATAAATATAAAGGTTTATAATTTCGCAAAGTTTTTTAGGAATTTATAAACAAGAACATCACAAGGTTAAAACACGTATTCTTTTTTTATAATAGCCTAATTAAACCTGTCGTGAGTTTAATTTTTATTAGGGTATTTAACTTTTTAAATTATGGATGAACCTATAGTGAGGGTAGAGCACCTTTCACATCGCTACAGCGTACAATGGGCTATCCGGGACATTAATCTGGAGATCAAGAAAAAAGGAGTTTTTGGTCTGTTGGGGTCTAATGGCGCAGGAAAGTCAACCACTATGAACATCATGTGTGGGGTACTGAACCAAACAGAGGGTGAAGTATTTGTAAATGGTATTAGTTTGAGAGAAAATCCGGTTGAAGCCAAGAAGTTTATAGGCTTCCTTCCTCAAAAGCCTCCTTTGTATGCTGACTTTACGGTAGATGAGTACTTGGTCTATTGTGCACAACTCAGGCACATGGAGTCTAAAAGTATCAGGGCTGCCGTTGATTGTGCGAAAGAAAAGTGTGGAATAATGCACTATAGCAAACGTCTCATTAGTAATTTGTCTGGTGGATATCAGCAGCGTGTCGGTATTGCTCAGGCAATCGTACATAATCCGCTTTTCGTTGTTTTAGACGAACCCACCAACGGACTTGATCCGAATCAGATTGTCGAAATCCGTCACTTAATAAAAGAAATAGCGGTAGACCGTGCAGTGATGCTGTCTACTCATATCCTGTCGGAAGTACAAGCCACTTGTGATGAAATTAAGATGATTGAACATGGAAATGTTGTATTTTCCGGAACTATCCGTGATTTCAATAATTACATGGCTCCCAGTACTTTGGTGACTATCCTGGAGAATCCTCCACAAACTGAAGAATTAGAGAAAATTCCAGGTATCCTTAAAGTCGAAAAGCTGACTGCTACTCGTTTCCGTTGTCATTTTGATGGAAACGATCATGGCATGACACGACGTATAACGGAAATGGGCGTGGAGAAAGGGTGGCGCCCCAGCGAAATTATTCTTGAACGGGACTCATTGGATACTGTTTTTGCACAGTTGTCCGGAAAAGGAATAAAAATCGATTAATCACAAAATATAATAAAACATTGATATGAAAACTACATATCGGATAGCTATTGCCGAATTGCGTTCCTTATTTTGTTCCCCGGTGGCATGGCTTATTCTAGTTATTTTTGCTGTGCAGGTGGGTGTGGCTTTTGGAAATGCGTTCGATCGTCAGGTACAGGGACAAGCATTAGGATATACTCTTTGGGATGTGACAGCCTCTATTTTTACAGGTTGGATGGGAATCTTTCCGGGCTTCCTGCGTAACCTTTATCTATATATCCCTTTGTTAACAATGGGGTTGATGAGTAGGGAATATAGTAGTGGTTCTATAAAACTGCTGTTCTCATCTCCGGTTACTGACAGCCAGATTATCTTTGGTAAATACTTGTCGGTGTTGATTTACAATTTAGTATTGATTCTTCCCTTATTAGTTGTTGGGGTATTTTGTGGCATCACTATTACGAATGCCGATTTAGGCTTACTCTTTACCGGAATATTGGGTATATACTTGCTGATTTGTGCTTACGGGGCTATAGGTTTGTTTATGTCCAGTATTACTTCTTATCAAGTAGTAGCCGCTATGGGAACTTTGGCTGTATTGGCTGCATTGAATTATGTTGGTGAAGTTGGACAGGATTATGCTTTTGTGCGCGATGTCACATATTGGTTATCTATATCCGGACGTGCGGATGAATTTATAAACGGATTGATTTGCAGTGAAGATCTGTTGTACTTCTTATTAATTATTGCATTGTTTTTAACTCTTTCTGTATTGAAACTGCGTGCCGGACGTCGTAAAGAATCTCGTGGGAAAACATGGGGAACTTATGGTGCTGTGGTTTTATCTGCTTTATTGGTGGGGTATATTTCTACATTACCTACTTTGAAATTATATCATGATTCAACAGCAACAAAGCGTAACACACTGACGAAAACGAGTCAGGATATTATGAAGCAAATAGATGGTGGTTTGAAAATAACCAGCTACATGAATCTGCTGGATGATAATTATGCTATTGCTTTGCCAAGTCAGCTGAAGAGTGATTATGAGAGGTTTGAAAAGTATATTCGCTTCAAACCGGATACAAAGATGGAGTATGTTTACTATTATGATGAGGCTAATTCTCAATTGGATTTCCGCCTTGAAGGCTGTAATACTCTTGAGGAAAAAGCTCAAAAAATGGCAAACATTTTGAATTTGAATATTAATATGTTTTTGACTCCGGAACAGATTCGTGAGAAAATAGATTTGCGGAATGAAGGAAATCACTTTATACGTGTTGTAGAACGGGATAATGGTCAGAAGAGTATTTTGCGTTTATTTAATGATAATGAAAAGCATCCGTCGGAAACCGAAATTTCTACAGCTTTGAAACGTTTTGTGGTACAATCACCGAAAGTTGCTTTTCTTACTGGTCATGAGACGCGTGATATTTATAAAACGGGCGATCGGGACTATAATCAATTTGCGGAGAATCAATATTTCCGTTACTCTTTGAGAAATCAGGGATTCGATGTAGTAACCTTGTCTTTGGAAGATCAGGAAGTACCGGAAGATATAGATATTGTAGTGATAGCAGATATGAAAACGCCTTTCAATGAAGTTGAAAATGATCGTTTGAATAAGTATATCGCTCGTGGAGGAAATCTTTTCATTTTAGGTGATGCCCGTCGTCAGGAAATAATGAATCCCATAACTGAACAAATGGGAGTGACTTTTATGTCAGGAACATTAGTTGAAATGAAAGAGAATGATTCTCCGTCATTGATTGCCGGGCATATAACTAAAGAAGCTGCGCAGCGTTTTAAACCTTATACCCGTCCATATGAGTTCAGATCTGTCATCACAATGCCTGATGTTGTTGGTTTGGTATTTGACCCTTCTAAAGGTTTCAATGCCTCTCCGGTGATTGTTACAGACTCTTTATGTTGGAATGAGTTGCAAACAACAGACTTCTTAGATGATAAACCGCAGTATAACCCTGAAACGGGTGAGAAGCAAGGTATTATTCCTACAATTTTGGCGCTTGACCGTAAAGTTGGTGATAAAGAACAACGTATCGTCATAACAGGAGATGCGGATTGCGTAAGTAATGGAGAAATGAGCAAAAGCCGCAATGGTTATTCATCTAATAATTTTACAGTAATTACCGGAACTTTTAAATGGCTTTCTTACGATGAATATCCGTTAGATACAGAGCGGATTAATCCGGAAGATAATGCAGTATCTATAGGACGTGATGCTCGTAAAATGGTGAGATATGGCTGCTACGCACTTTTGCCGCTAATCTTTGCCGCTTGCGGAATTACGATCCTTGTTCGTAGAAAGAGAAGATAATAAAGAGTATCCTTATAAAATACAAACACATCATGGAAGAAGCTATTGTCAGAGTAGAGCACCTTTCTCACCGTTATAGTGTAGATTGGGCTATCCGCGATATAAATCTTGAAGTAAAAAGTAAGGGAGTTTTCGGTCTGTTGGGTTCCAACGGCGCCGGTAAGTCCACAACTATGAATATTATATGTGGAGTTTTGAATCAGACAGAAGGAAATGTCTGGATTAATAACATCAATCTGCGTGAGAATCCGGTAGAGGCAAAGAAGTTCATAGGTTTTTTGCCTCAACGCCCGCCTTTATATCCGGATATGACAGTTGAAGAGTATCTTACTTATTGTGCAAATCTTCGTCTGATGGAACCCATGGAGATTGGGAAAGCCGTAGAGCGTGCTATGGCTCGTTGCGGAGTAACTCATTTTCGTTCACGTCTCCTGCGTAATCTGTCCGGTGGTTATCAGCAGCGTATTGGCATTGCACAGGCTATTGTTCATCATCCGCAATTTGTTGTGCTGGATGAGCCGACAAATGGTCTTGATCCTAATCAGATTGTCGAAATCCGTAATTTAATTAAGGAACTTGCTACCGATCATGCAGTAATGCTTTCCACGCATATTTTACCGGAAGTTCAGGCTACTTGTGATGAAATTCGTATGATTGAACATGGAAAGGTCGTTTTCTCTGGAAGTATGGATGATTTTGATAATTATGTTGCTCCTACTTCTTTCACTGCAACATTGGTTAATGCTCCGGCAATAGAAGAATTTGTCAAGCTTAAAGGTATTACTTCTGTCGATTGTTTGGGGGATTGTCACTACCGCTTTCATATAGCTGAAACGGATGGAATAACCGAGAAAATGATTGCTACTAGTGTCGCTAATGGATGGCAACTGGAAGAGATTCAGTTAGAACGTCTTTCTTTGGATGAGATTTTTGCCCGTCTTTCTGGAAAGAAGTAAACACAAACTTAGAAAATAAAGATTAAGTATGAAAACTATATGGAAAATAGCAAAGGCTGAACTGAATACTCTCTTTTGTTCACCTATTGCATGGTTGATTCTTATCATATTTGCATTTCAGGCCGGACTGACATTTTCCGACTTGATTTCCGATCAATTACGTTATTTGGCACTAAACTACCGCCCTTATAACCTGACCAGTGCTTTATTGTTAGGATACAGTGGTGTTTATTCAAGTATGCAGGATAACTTGTACCTTTATATACCATTACTTACAATGGGATTGATGAGTAAGGAGTATAGCAGTGGTTCCATCAAGTTGCTGTATTCTTCCCCTATTACCAATATACAGATAATTCTAGGTAAATATATATCTATGTTGGTATATGCATTGATTCTGGTTGCTATCTTGTTTGCCTATTTTATCTATAGTGCATGTATTGTGGAGAACTTTGATTTTCCGTTTGCTTTGACCGGGATACTTGGAATCTTTTTGTTGGTATGTGCTTATGCAGCTATAGGTTTGTTTATGTCTACTTTGACTGCTTATCAGGTGGTTGCGGCTGTTGGAACATTGACTGTTCTTGCTATTCTTAATTTTATGGGTAATATTGGACAGGACATTGATTTTGTTCGTGATCTTACCTATTGGTTATCTTTGGCAGGACGCTCGGACAAGTTTCTTCACGGTATGATTTGTAGTGAAGATGCATTCTATTTTATTATTGTGGTTGTACTGTTCTTGTCACTTTCTGTTTTGAAATTGAAGTTCGAACGTACTACAGCCAATAGTTTAAGTAAGATGGTGCAGTATATCGGTGTGTTGTGTGTTACATTATTGGTCGGTTATGTGACTTCCCAACCTAAGTTAATGTGTTACTATGATGCAACAGCAACTAAGGCAAATACTTTGACTCCTCCAAGTCAGGAAGTAATGACGAAGCTGGACGGTGGATTGACTCTTACGATGTTCGTTAACCTGCTGGATGATAATTTCAACAAGGGAATGCCGAAAAACAGGAATTGGGAAATGCGTAAGTTTGAAGACTATATCCGTTTCAAACCGGAAATGAAGATGGAGTATGTGTATTATTATGACCATACGGATAATCCTCGTCTTTATGCACAATTCTCCGGACTATCAGACAAAGAAATAGCTCAGCGTTTGTGTGATACTTATGATTTGGATTTTAATATGTTCCTTTCTCCGGAAGATATCAAGAAAGTAACAGACTCCAAAGGTATTAATCTGGAAGAAGAAGGCAATCGTTTTGTTTATCTTTTCGAACGTGAAAATGGTCAGAAAGCTTTTTTACGCATTTATGATGATAATCAGCGTGATCCTCGTGAATCTGAAATTACGGCTGCCTTGAAAACGATGGTTGTCAAGTCTCCACAGGTTGCCTTTATCACAGGACATGGTGAACGTGATATTTACAAAGGCGGTGAACGTGATTATAGTGCATTTGCAAAAAATCTCACTTTCCGATATTCTCTGATCAATCAAGGGTTCGGAGTGAGTGTTTTGGATTTGAAGGCGGATTCTATGGCAACAGATATTGCTGATAACATTGATATTATCGTTATAGCAGATGTACGTGAAGCATACACACCGGATGAGATAGCTAAAATACAACGTTTTATAGCTCGCGGAGGTAACATGATTATAGCTTGCGAACCACGGCGTCAACCATTGATGAATCCATTAGTTGAAAATTTGGGTATTACATTTATGCCAGGCATTGTAGTGGAAGAGACAGAGGGATATGCTCCCAATCAATTATTTGTGAATCCTACAGAAACAGCTATAACAGAGAATAAAGGTTATTATACAATGGGGCGATATGGCTCTAAACTTTCTATGCCTGGAGCTGTAGAATTAGTACTTAATGATAGTTGCGGCTTTAAATCTTCAGTCTTATTTGCTACCACTGCAAAGGCTTGGAATGAACAGCAAACAACTGATTTTGTGGATGACAAACCGGAAATCAATCCGGAAACAGGTGAAAAAGCTGATTCTATTCCTTTGGTGGTGCGTTTGATTCGCCAAGTAGGTGATAAAGAACAGCGTATCTATGTATGTGGTGATGCTGATTGTATGGCGAACAGTGAATTGACTACTAATCGGAATGATTTGAGCACTTCTAACTTTACGCTGATTACCGAAGCTTTCCGTGAATTGTCTTATAATCAATTCCCCGTAAATGATGATCGTCCTCATCCGTATGACGATAAACTGTCTATTTCTGGTCAGGGAGCTTTAGTTTTGGTTCGCATCTTATTTATGGGAATTATTCCTGTAGGATTGTTAGCGGGATATATCATCACTTGGTGGCATCGTCGTAAAAAATAATAGATAAAATAAATTTTGTTGGATTACAATATATAACTAAACACAACACAGCATTTATGAAAAAAAAGCGAAGTTTTATTATGGGCTGCTTATTATTGGTAGCTATGCTTCCGTACACTTTCTTTGCTAGTGCACAGACTAAGGTTACTGTTAAAGTAGAGGACAATAGTTACCGGGTTATTAGAGGTAAGGTTACAGATGCGGAAGGCCATTCCTTACCCGGTGTGAATGTAAGGGTAAAAGGTGTGCAGGGAGGTACAGTTGGTGACATTGATGGGAACTTTATGCTTAGTGCCCCACGGGAAGATGTCGTATTGATAGTCTCTTATATCGGAATGGTAACTCAGGAAGTTACAGTAAAGGGTAGTCAGAAAAAAGAGATTCAAATTCATATGAAGGAAGATGTGAATGAGGTGAGTGAGGTTGTAGTAACAGGGTATGCAACTTTGAAAAAGGAAAGTTTTACCGGAAATACTATAACTGTTAAAAAAGAAGAATTGCAAAAGGTTTCCAAAACCAATGTGATTGCTGCACTTCAGGCTTTTGATCCATCTTTCCGTATTGCGGAAAATAGTATGTGGGGATCTGACCCTAATGCTCTTCCTGAAGTATATTTGCGTGGTAAGTCTGGGATTGGAATTAAAGAATTAGATGTGGATGTAACTTCTAAATCCTCTTTGAAAAACAATCCGAATCTTCCGACTTTTATAATGGATGGTTTCGAAATTAGTGTTACAAAATTGTATGACATGGATCCTTCTCGTATAGAAAGTGTTACAATTTTGAAGGATGCTGCAGCTACAGCTATGTATGGTTCACGTGCCGCTAATGGGGTTGTAGTAATAACAACTGTAACTCCTAAACCGGGGAAATTGAATGTTGCTTATAGCTTAACTGGTGAGGTGGAAATGCCAGACTTGAGTGATTATAACCTGATGAATGCAGCGGAGAAATTAGAGGCTGAAAGATTAGCTAATTGTTTTGTTGATAACGAAGGTGAACATAAGTTTCAGGACTTCTATAATAAAAAATTGTATAATGTAAAGAATGGTGTAGATACATATTGGTTAAGTAAGCCATTACAGACTTCTTTTAATATGAATCATAGTCTTTATGTTGATGGAGGTTCTGATAAATTACGTTTTGGAGTGGAATTGAGTTTGAACAAAAACGATGGTGTAATGAAAGGCTCCAAACGAGATGTATGGGGGGCCGGTGCATATATACAGTATACAATCGGAAATCTTGTTGTTCGAAATCATTTTACGTATGATGTGAATAGCTCTAAAGATTCACCTTATGGTTCGTTTTCTGATTATACCACTCAATTACCATATGATGTTTATGAGAATGAAAATGGTGAGTATATGAAGGAATTGACTAGATGGGGGAATAGGACAGTTACTTATAACCCATTATATGAGGCAACTTTAGGTAGCTATAGTAAATCTTCTTATGAACAAGTTATAAATAATTTGAGTGCACAGTGGAATATTTCTAAATATTTATTGTTTAAAAGCACACTTGGGCTTACACGTCAGTTTAGTAACAGTGAAAATTTTCTTGATCCCAATTCAATGAAGAATGATCCGATTTTGAGTAATACAAATCTTTCTGCCGGTACATTGGCTACTGGTTCCGGTGATAGCTTTGTTCTTGATTGGCAGGCATCTTTAGCTTATAACCGCTTCATTGGAAAACATAATATCAATACTTCAGTTGGGATGAATATTATGGAAAGTAAGGAAAAGAGTCTTTCTGCTAATTATAAGGGTTTTCCTTCAGGTAGTTTACATTCACCTAATTATGCAGAGGAGATTGTAAGTAAACCAACACAGAGTGAAGAACATTCGCGTCTGATGGGTTTGATCGGTTTGGTGAATTATAGTTATGATAATATTTAGGTAATTATATACAATCTTACAGCTTAAAACCCCTTAAAGGTTGTAAATTTTCAAATCAAATATAATAATATTTTTATTGAATAATTAAATCTATTATATTAATAATCAACATGCTATACATAATAGAATTTGATAAATATTTATTTTGTAATTGGAGAATATTACGTATATTTGCAGCATAATAAAATTAATAACATTTTTATGGAAAAACAAACTTGTACCCATTATGGATTCATAGTAGAATATCCAGAATATTATCAATGTACTAAATGTAAAGATATAGCGTATAAAGTTATCTTAAAAAATATTGATGGTATTTGGCTTAATGAAACAGAACCTCAAGAAGTTTTAAAGCAACGACTTTTTGAGAATATTTTCAGAAAGCAACAAAATAAAAAATATCAAAAAGAGAAGGATTAATTCTTCTCTTTTTGAGGATATAATTCATCAATAAGACTTTTAGCTTCCTCCTCTCCTCCAATACTTTTGAGATATTCAAAACTTTGTTCTTTAGTCCAATTATGATGATTTAAGACTTTTCTTACCTCTTCATTAGTTAAATACTTATTAGTATTTTCTTTTACTTCTTTTCTTTTCATATTTTTCTTTTTCTACAAAGGTAAAAATCCCTTATGCAAAGTCTAATAAAGAGATGTGAATGGGTGTTAATTGTTTATATAATTGTTCAATTTATATAATAGACCTATTTTCAAATATTGCTTTAAATTTTTCTTTTGGGTTTTATTTAAATCTAAAGTTCTACAAACCAATTCTCCATCTATAAGAATATAATGAATAAAATAAAATCCATTTTGTGTAATATTTTTGGAACACCAATCATGTACTTCTTCAAATTGGGATATTCTATTTTCATTTGAATAATATTTAAGATTATCTCCTTTTGCCTTTACTCCAATTATATCTGTTTCAAATATGAATTTATAAGAAAACCCACAATCTTCTATAAATATATCATTGCCAATCTTGCAACAATTAAAATTATTTAGATAATACTTATTCCTACATTTATCTTTAAGTGAAAGTTCAAAAGTACTTAACTTTTTCTCTTTATAATCACCGAATGGTTTATTTCTATTATAATTATAATAGGGAAATTCATAACTACATTTATCTTTAAAGATATTTACATTTTTATTGCTATCTATGCGTAATTCAAAATTATAATTTAAAAAAGCATTTTTCTTCTTCACTTTATTCTCTTCAATTAATTGTTCTATTGGAGTGTTTAATATTATATCCTTTGTTTTTTGTAGATAAGATTTTATCATATCATTTTTTATATTTGAAATTTTTTTCTCAATATTTACTTCATCTAAGATTAATTTAATTTCTTCAATTTCTCTTTTTTCATATTCCTGTTTTTGCTTTTCTTTTAAAGCCTTTTCCCTTTTTTCTTGCTCGGTTTTATTTCTTATTGGATATATTCTTATAAATTTATTTGGTATTTGTGGTATATATCCTTTTTCGTCTGTTCTCATATTATAAAAATTCACACTAAAGGATAAGTCATTGTTATAATAAATTTCTTCATAATTATAACCTTGATTATTAAGATATATATCCAATTTATTCTTAGATTTAACTAAGCATTTCCCTATATAAACTAACTCATTTATAGCTTCAATAGCATCACCAATATAAACATACTGTTCATTCAATTCATCATAACCTTTTAAAGCTATAGTTAAAATAAATCCAGTAGATTTTTTACTAGAAGAAGATAAATCATTGATATTGATAATAAAACAATTTTCATTTTTCAATTTATGTTTGGAAAATCTTAAAATATCATCAACTTCTAATACCATATTATTGGTATATTGATTAATAACACCATATTTTTCATAAGTATAAGTTGAATCTTGACTAAATACATTAAAGCATAATGAAATAGTGAATAATATCAATAGTAGTTTCTTCATAATATACATAAAATTAAAATTGTACATAATATGGTTCAAATATAATAATTACAGTTGATGTGAAAAAGTTAAATTAGCGAAAATGATTTGCATAAAATTTATGCAGCTACAATATCCAAATAAGTTATCTTAAAATAGGAGTTACGTAATAGTAATTTGAATTTACTCGAATCCTTTATTTTTCTTGTATTGTATCTAAAGGTAAATTCATTAGCATATAATTGTAGATGCTTTTTGCTTATATGGTGATAGATACCTATAATACCTCTTTTGAATATAGACCAAAATCCTTCAATTGTATTGGTATAAATTCTTCCGTCAACATATTTACCTTTACCATGGTCTACACTATAATGATAAAACATCTTATCTACTGCATTATATCCTAACCATTCATCTGTATATAATACAGTATAGTCTCTTTTTACAAATTCTAATATTTTGGGAGTCAATTCTTTTTGAGATGTATTTTCTACTACTCTAGTAATAGCATCGCCTTTTCTTTGCAACATTCCAAAAACAGGAGTTTTATCTTTAAAGCTTCTACCTTGAGCGTTTTTTACCTTTTTGTCCCAATGTCTATTTTTATTTTTGCCACCGACAAAAGTTTCATCGCATTCAACTTCACCACTAAGCCTACCTCTATTTCTACAAATAAAATAAGTTCTTATCTTTTGTAATATATACCAAGCTGTTTTCTGAGTTATCTTCAAATCTCTTGACAACTGTAATGAAGATATACCTTTTTTATGAGCTAATACTAACCATATTGCCATGAACCATTTTCTTAGTGGTAATTTAGTACCATGAAATATTGTTCCTACTTTAACATTGAATATTTTCTGAGTATTCTTGCACATATACCTATGATTAGGTAAATAATAGACTTTCGATTTTTTATCAAATGGAGATTTGACTTTGCCATTTCTCCAACGTAATTTTTCTAAGTAAACGATACAAGATTCTTCATCTGGAAAAGCTTCAAGTAATTCAATTAGAGAGTTAAATTTAGATACATCAATCATGTTTCCTCCTTTGCATTTTTATTATTAATATTTTATTTATAAATCAATAGATTTAAATATTATAATTAATTGATTATTAGATATTTAAATCTTAATAATGCAAAGGTATGTAAGGGGAATGTGATTAATTGTCAAAGTTGTAAAAGGGGAGTTAATGGAGGTTATTTATCTTTACTAAAATGATTGATTGCTTTTATAAATTTCTTATGTTTGCAAAATAAGAAGTTAGGAGGATTTTCACTTTCCAAAAATCACATTACACCACATCAATTAATAAATGTGCATTTTTATGAAAAGAAAATATATTGAGTACAAAATAGCTGAATATCCACAAATGACTGACAAAGGTTTAGCGTGGATAGTACTATACAGAATAGAGTACATTGATTAATTTGTTTTTGCCCTCAAAATCCCCTAACTTCTTTTTTTAATTATATGTCTATATAAAAATATATATTACAATAAAAATATTTTATATTTTAACAAGGGTTAAGCTGTAAGATTGTATATAGTTACCAATATTTATTTGTTTGATGCTAGTATTCGTATGGATGGCTCATCCAAGTTTGGTACTGATAGAAAATATGCTCCATTTTGGAGCTTTGGTACCGGTGTGAATTTACATAATTATAAATTCTTTACGAACATGGATGTTTTTGATTTGTTGAAGCTCCGTGCTAGTTATGGGCAGATTGGTAAGGTGAATTTTGCATCTTATGATGCAAAAACAACATATCGTATTCTTTCTGATCAATGGTACAAAACGGGTTATGGGGCTGTATTATATGCTTTAGGAAACAAAGGGTTGACTTGGGAAACAACCAATACATTAGATGTGGGTATGGAAGTCAGTTTGTTTAAGCGTTTGTTGTATTTGAGAGGTAGTTATTATATTAAGAGAACTGTTGATTGTATTAACTCTGTTACTATCCCTAGTCATTCTGGTTTTACTACTTATATGGATAATATTGGTGAAATTGAGAATAAAGGATTTGAGTTGGATGTACGTGTCAATTTTATTCGTACAAAGGACTGGAATCTTACTCTCCTTGCCAACTTGGCACATAATAGGAATAAAATTGTGAAAATTGCAGAGAGTTTAAAAGCCTATAATGATAAAGTAGATGCATTTTTTAGTGATCCAGCTAATTCCAATACCCAAGTGGCGTCAAAGAGCTATAAAAAATATTCGGAAGGTGTATCGCAAAATGCAATTTGGGCGATGAAATCACTTGGCATTGATCCTGCTACTGGAGAAGAGCTCTTCCAAAATCCGGATGGAACTGTTACTAAATATTGGAATTCTGCTAATCAGGTTGTTGTTGGTAATGAAGAACCTACTGCGCAGGGGACTTTTGGCTTAAACTTGACTTGGAAACGTTTTAGTCTCTACACTACTTTTATGTATGAGTTTGGAGGACAACGTTATAATAGAACTTTGGCTGATAAGATAGAAGGTGTAGATATTGCAAATGATAATGCAGACAGAAGAGTATTGACTGAACGTTGGAAAGAACCGGGAGATCTGGCCTCTTTCAAGAGAATTCAAGTGAGTAACCGGGAAACTGTTGAGGTAACCAAGCCTACTTCACGTTTTGTGCAAGACTATAATTGGGTGAGTCTTAATTCTATAGCATTGGAATATGATGTCAATCCAACGTTAATCAAACATATTGGATTAAGTATGTTGCGTTTTGGTGTTGGCGCTAATGAACTGGCACGCTGGTCCTCCGTTGAGTTGGAGAGAGGATTGAGTTATCCATATTCAAGAACTATTAATTTTTCATTAAAAGCAAGTTTCTAATAGATTATGAAGGAAATGAAAATATATAAATTAATAATATCTATTTTTCTGTTTGTCGGGCTTAGTTCTTGCAACGATTGGTTGAATATTGAGCCTAAAGATACCACAACAGAAACAGATCTTTTTGCGACCGGTGATGGATATCGTGTAGCTCTGAATGGTGTATACGCACAGATGGCTGAGTCAAGTCTTTATGGACAACAATTAAACTGGGGATTTCTAGATGTAATTGCTCATATGTATATGCTTTCTGAGTTGTCTAGTGAATATGCACTTTCTGCAAAATATAGTTATACAGATGAGAAGGTTAAAAGTATCATTGAGGGTATTTGGTCCAAAGCATATAATAATATAGCTAATTGCAATAATATAATCCAGCGTATTGACAATGAACCTGCTGGAAAGTTTGCTGAGGGAGAAATAGAGAAAAATGTGATAAAAGGTGAAGCGCTGGCATTGCGTGCCTACCTTCATTTGGATATACTACGATTATTTGCTCCTTCTATGATGAATGTGGAGGAAGATAAGCAATTGTATATACCTTATGTGACAACTTATCCATGTACATTTCAACCTTATACCAGTAACCAAGATGTGCTTAATAAAGCAATTGCTGATTTAAAGATTGCCAAAGAGTTGGTAGGGAGTTATGATTTAGCAAATATAGTTCAATTAAGTCCTATAAATCGCATAGAGAATGGAGGAGCGGATGATATCTTTTTTGCTTACAGAGGGTATAGAATGAATTATTATGCCGTTTGTGCTTTGTTAGCAAGAGTTTATAATTATGCAGGTATGCATCAGGAAGCTTTCAATGAAACAGAAATTGTTATTAATGCTTTGTGTGATAGCTATGGAAGTAAATGCTTTACTTTTACTCCTTCTTACACTCTTCGTAATGGCAATACAAAATTGTATGAAGAAATAATATTCTGTTTGTCTAATGATCAGCTATGGACAATTTATAAACCTTATTATGGTGGTGAAATGTCCCTTTATTTAAATGCTTGGAGTGCAGACGATTTATTTGATGATAATTCGGATATTCGTAAAAAATTAGTTACGACATTAAATTATTATCCGGTTAGTATAAAGAATGTTGAGGCTAGTGGAACACTTGCAAATTATTCGAAAGATATAATTCCTATGATTCGTTTAGGGGAAATGTATTATATCCGAGCTGAGTATTATAATAGTAAAGGACAGACAGATGTTGCTTTTGAAGAGATGGATGTTTTGCGTGCGGGACATAGTTGTACGAAGGGAAGATTATCAGGTGATTTTAATCAGGCTTTAGTCAATGAGGCACGTCGTGAATTTATAGGGGAAGGACAATTGTTTTTTTATTTTAAGAAATTCAATATCTATCCAAATTCTAAGTATATGACGTCAGAGTTGCAATTTGTTTTGCCGCGTCCGGATAACGAAAACTTATAACTACAAACCAAATATTAACGATATATGAGGAAATACATATTTATATTAGGTATAATCATTCTTTCTTTATGCGCTTGTAGCAAGGAAGGATTGACACAATATGATGCTGCAAAGAATTATCTTTATATTCCGAATGATAAATATATGGATACTACCTTCGTTACATTTAAACATCACCCTGGAATAGATGATTATGATGTTTTTTTTGAAGTACGATTAGTTGGAATACAACTCATTGAGGACAAATCGTATTCTATAGAAGTTGTGAAGGATAAAACAACCGCCAAGGTTGAAGACTATACTTTGGATACCGAACAGATATTTCATGCTGGAGTATTGAAAGATCAATTAAAAATAACCTTGCATAATACAGCTCATCTGCTTAATGAAACGGTACGTGTTACACTTCGTTTGACTCCCAATGAGAACTTTGGCGTAGCTGATTATTTAGGAGAAAGTGAGTCACGTGCTCAGAGTCTAACGGCATCTGTTACTTTTGATAACCAAATCAGTAAGCCAACTTGGTGGAATAGCGATATTGAAATGAATTATTTAGGTGAATGGACACCTATTAAATATGAGAAATTCATTGAAAGTTGTGGTGGAGAGGTGCTTGATTTATCAGAATATGAAGGGTATCAGATAATGGAGTTAGCAGTAAAGTTCAAAAATGATATTGAGAAATATGGTTGGAAAGATAAAGATAATGAGTTGATAGATCTTCCTATTTATTAAAATTGAAAGAATATGAAAAATAAGATATTTCTATTTATATGCTGTGTCACTTTTTTATGCTCTAGTTGTTATGAGGATAAAGGAAACTATGACTATAAAAATCTGTCAAAGATCGAAGTTGAAAAATTTTTGAAAGAAGATGGTACTAGTATTAATGTAAATTCCAGTATGAGTGTAACTATAGGAGGAATGGTGTCTGTTCGTCCTGTATTGACTATAGTAAATGAAAGACCTAATATGAATTTTAATTATACTTGGACTTTCAAAGATCAGATAATTGGAACTGATGAAACGCTAAGTTGGAAAAGTGATATATTGGGCAGTGGAGCTGTATTGCTTGATATAGAAGATATTGAGAATGGAACTCATTTTATTACAGCTTTTTATCTTACAGTAGGCGAACCTTATCAGGCGGAAGGTTTCTTAATCTTAAGTGAGAAAGATGGAATACCTTGTTTGAGTCTTTTAAAAGGAATATATTATGACGATGTTTCTGATTATGAACTTTTGACAGGATTGTATCAAAAAGAAAATGGGAAATCACTGCCGAATGATGTGTTTAAGCTTCATGAGCATTTCTGTAAAGGGAGTTATGGTTCTCAAATAATGGCTGTTTGTAAAACTGATCTAGTAGATATTAATGCCTATACTTTTAAAGAGGCAATGAGAGCTGAAACCATTTTTTCAGGTGAAGTACCTCAAATTAGTGATGTAATGTTTATGCAATGGCTTGATTTAGTGACTGATAAAGATGGATGCCTTTACCAACGTAGAAAAACAACCAATGAATTATTTCATTCTCAACGTTTTCTTTCACAACCAATGATGTTTAAGGGTGAAACGTTGAAGAATATTCGTATCATACCGGATGATTTTTCTAGCTATAGAAATTTCTTGTTATTATATGATAATCATAAGAAGCGCTATCTAGTTATATCAGACTTAGTCGGTACTAATTGGTCGGCTAGTTCAGATGTTACTACCATTGGCAAAATAGAAGAAGCTAATTATTCAGGCGATGAATGGCCGGAAAAATTTACTCCATTGAATAATATGAAAGAATGTAATGTGATCCACACAGGATTTTTCCGGGATAATCGTAACACATATGTCAATTGGTTCTTTTCTATTTTTGAAAAGAATAGTAACTATTATTATCAAAAATTTATGATAGAGCGAGCGTATACAAGTGATGGTACTACAATCGCCAAATCAAAAAATTCCCGACCGAAAAACAAAATGTGTCATTAAAACACATATTAACATAAAACAAAATGTGATTTTTGGTGCAAAATTAAAGCCTGTTTAATCATCGTTTAAACAGGCTTTAATTTTAATCTATGATCATGTAAACTGATAAATCAGGATTGGCAACAAGCGGAAGAACATCCTCATCATCAAGAACGCTCATTGCATATCTATGAATACTTTTCTTTATCATTTCCAACGTTGGTTTTTCAAGGAATATGGAACTGGCAAATGTCACCAGTTCGTTTCCTTCGTTATCGGTTCTGCCAATGGATTGTATTGCATATCGTATTATCCATGTTCCATCGGATAATTGTTCGATCGGCTTAGCCAATTTCCGGGGTAAGATATTTTTTCGCATTGCCTTTTCTTATTTGTTTTTTTAATTGTTTCTTAAAATTATATTCGTTCTTCAACACAAAAACCTCCCAATGTCCCTGAACATAAAAATATTCCCACCATGCAGGATTAATACGTTTCGCCACTTTCCGTCTTAGATTGTACGTATTGAAATGCCTCATTAATCCATAGTAGGAATTCAGGGTGGCAACAAATTTGTCCGCGTGTGCTTCCGCAAAGCCTTCCTCCGCTATTTTATTATATTTGCTGATTACATCGTATAAATTACCGACAACACGGTTTGAAATATAAATTCGACCGGGCAAAATGAATGCCCCTACAAACAAAACTCCCTTAGAATGATGCTGTATATATATTTTTTTAGGATGTAATTTAAGAAGCAGCTGCTCTTTCAGGTAACTGTCAAGCAAAGGAACAGTATTTAGAATATCTTCTTTATTACGCATTACAAAGGCGAAATCATCCACAAAACGCACATAATGCTTGATTCCCAGTATTTCGGAAACATAGTAATCAAAACAAGAACCGATAAAATTTGCGAATTTCTGCGCATGAAGACTGCCGGGGGCAAAACCATGATCCGGATCAGCATGAAACAAACTTTTATCATGAGGCAACTCATCCCATAAATGTAACGATGATTTCCTATAACATTTATACTGTGGCTGGTGAAAGATAACAGTGCGCAATATATATAATAAACACTCTATATCGTCGCCTTTATAGTTATCCCGGATAAACAGGTCGATCATTTCCCATAACAGGGATTTGGACATTGACATAAAAAAGCTTTTGAAATCACCCTTGAAAATGTATGCGTCTTTCGTATAATTTTCACTGACTTCCATGATCATCCCATTCAGATAGATAACAGCCGAAAGTGCTCCTTCACCAATACGGCAATTTTTTGAAACATTTCCCTGTGCCTGAAAACGCTC